>Ga0208942_1000007_pt1 | contig 179790 bp, 147 predicted proteins | sample GreLakmeSU08MSRF_FD_187704 | JGI IMG/M metagenome (GOLD analysis project Ga0208942, IMG submission 187704) | Freshwater lentic microbial communities from great Laurentian Lakes, MI, USA - Great Lakes metaG SU08MSRF (SPAdes) | ecosystem: Environmental > Aquatic > Freshwater > Lake | place... | reverse complement strand
GAGCAGCCAGCAATTATCAATATTTCCTCTAAAGGGTTTTTAAATATCAAAAAAGACAATTGGAAACTCATTACAAAACTTGGTTCAGGTGGGTTTTCCGCACCCGTAGAAATTTCGCCAAAAGTAGGGGAGCCGATGGGTCAGTTATACAATTTGGCAACGGATATCAGTGAACAGCACAATGTATATGATCAGTATCCAGAAAAAGTTAAAGAATTATCACAGCTACTTGAAAAAATTAAAAGTACGTCCGCAAATCAAAAAATAAAAATTCAAGAATAAATTAATTTATGAAAAGAAGGTTATTATTAGGGTTATTATTTTTAGTAGCAACTGTTACTATTCAAGCACAAGGAATAAAACAGATTTGGTTGGATGATTTGGATATTCCTGCATTCTCAGATGGTATTCCAGGGGTGTCAACAAAAAACTGTGCTAGTGGTGAAGCAATTCAATTGGGTGGTGTAAAATACAGTCGGGGACTTGGGATAAGCCAAATTGGGTTAATGGTTTTTCAATTAGATGGAAATGCAACACAATTTTCTGCAATTGTTGGTGCCGATGATAATGCGAATAAAGCAATGGAAACAAATATTTATATTTTAGGAGATAGAAAAATATTATTTGAATCTGGGCCTATGAAAGTGGGGGATATTCCAAAAAAAATAAACCTCAATTTAGCAGGTGTAAAGCGATTCGGGATTTTAGTAAAAACGGAACCTTCTTCTCAAAAATTTTATTCTGATATTGCAAATGCACAGTTTACTATGTTAGAGAATAAAATGCCGCAACCCATTGCCAATAATGGTGAAAGATATATTCTTACACCGCCGGTTGCAAAATCACCTAGAATTAATTCACCTAAAATATTTGGCGCAAAACCGGGCAATCCTTTTTTATTTACGGTGGTAGCAACCGGGGAAGCACCAATTACTTATTCTATAGCTCATTTACCGAAGGGTTTAACGATTGATGCAAAAACAGGAATCATCACAGGTGTTGTGAATAAAAAAGGCAGTTACCTGGTCACGATGAAAGCAAAAAATAATTTAGGTATTGCACAAAAGCAATTAACCATTAAAATTGGAGATACTATTTCACTTACGCCACCGATTGGATGGAATGGTTGGAATTCATGGGCAAGATTAATTGATAGAGAAAAAGTAATTGCCTCCGCGAATGCAATGGTTAATATGGGTTTAAGCAAACATGGTTGGACTTATATTAATATTGATGATGGTTGGCAGGGATACAGAACTGCAAATAATTACGCATTACAGCCCAATAATAAATTTCCAGATTTTAAAGAGATGATTGACGAAATTCATAGCAAGGGACTTAAGTTGGGATTGTATTCAACGCCATGGATTACCAGTTATGCTGGATTTGGGGGAGGGTCTTCCAATTTTGAAAATGGGGCATTGCCTGATTCTATTGTCAATAACAAAAGATCATTTCGATATATCGGTAAATATAGATTTGAAAATCAGGATGCCATTCAAATGGCACAATGGGGGGTTGATTATTTAAAATATGATTGGAGAATTGAATTAGGGTCTGCGGAAAGAATGTCTGAGGCATTAAAAAAGTCAGGGCGTGACATTATTTATAGCTTATCCAACTCTGCACCATTTAGTTTGGTTAAAGATTGGGCGCGTATATCAGAAGCTTGGCGCACAGGGCCAGATATTAGAGATAGTTGGCTTAGTTTATATGTATCCGCATTTACTTTAGATAAATGGGGACCTTATGGCGGCCCAGGTCATTGGAATGATCCAGACATGATGATTCTAGGAAATGTTACTACTGGTGCTAAATTACATCCAACACGTTTAACGCCGAATGAACAGTATAGTCATGTGAGTTTATTTAGTTTATTAGCAGGACCAATACTTATTGGATGCCCTATTGAGCAATTAGATGCCTTCACTTTAAATTTATTATCCAATGATGAAGTGATTGAAGTAAATCAGGATCCATTGGGTAAATCAGCAAGATTGGTTTTGGAAGAAGAAGGTGTACAAGTTTGGTTAAAACCATTAGAGCAAGGCGCTTACGCGGTAGGTATATTTAATACCGCAGATTTTGGTAAAACACCGGCATCCTATTTCAGGTGGGAGGATGAACAAGCTGCAAATTATACTTTAGATTTTAATAAACTTAAATTAGCTGGCTTGTATAATGTGCGTAATGTTTGGACGCAAAAAGAAGTTGGAGCAAATGTAAAAAGTTTTAAAGCAACTGTACCACATCATGGGGTGGTGATGTTAAAATTAACGCCAACGAAATAATTAAACGCAACTGTATGAAGAAATATTTTTCAATCCTCTTTGTAGGAATAATTTTCATTTCATTTAGTGTTAAAAGTGATGCGCAGCAAAATAGTCCGGCGGCAACACAAAATGACAGCTTGTTTCCAAAAAATATTCCTGCCTTGTTGATGTCGAGTAATGGAATAGTCATTAAAACAAAAAAGGACTGGGAAAAAATAAGACGACCTGAGCTGGAACAATTACTTGAAAATGAAATTTATGGTTTTGTACCCAGTGCAGATGTTAAAATGACCAGCGCAGTTGTAGAGCAAGATGATAATGCCATTGGCGGGACAGCAATTCGAAAACAAGTAAAAATTACTTTTACCAATGCAAATAATAAAAGCATATCGGTTGCATTGTTAATGTATTTACCTAAAGGCCTTAAAAAATTTCCTACTTTTTTAGGCTATAATTTTAATGGCAACGAAACCATTTATCCAGATCCAATGATTCAAGCAAGTCCTATGTTGAATGGGAATAACAAACAAAGTGGAAGGGATTCTTTGAATTGGCCAGTGGCAACCATCATTCAGGCTGGTTGTGGTGTTGCAACCATGTATTATTGGGAGGTGGCACCTGATAGGGAAGATTTTACTACTGGCATCTACCCATTGTTTTATCAACCCAATCAATTAGCACCATTGCCAAACGAGTGGGGTGGATTAGCTTCATGGGCTTGGGGATTATCAAAAGCAATGGATTATTTACAATCAGATAAACAGGTGGATGCAAAACGTGTTATTGTATTGGGACATTCCCGATTAGGAAAAGCAGCAATTTGGGCTGGAGCAAAAGACCAGCGCTTCGCAGGCGTTATTTCCAGTGGTTCTGGTGCAATGGGGGTATCCATTTCAAAAAGTAAAAAAGGAGAAACCTTAAGTGCCGTTATTAAAAGATTTCCAAGATGGACTGCAGGTAATTTTAAAAAATATTTAAATCAGGATGCAAATTTACCATTTGACCAACACATGGTGGTTGCCATGGTCGCACCGAGACCAATCTATATCAGTAGCGCTTCTGAAGATCAATGGGCCGATCCTTCGCATGAATATCTATCAGCCTATTTATCAACGGAAGTATATGGTTTATATGGTTATCCAAAATGGACCTATCAAGTGCCAAAGATCCAAGAACCCATTCAAGGTCGCGTATCACAACATATCAGAGATGGTAAGCATGATATACTGCCTTACGACTGGAATTTGTTTTTAACATTTGCTAAAAGAGAATTAAAGTAAAATCAAGATGCAACTATATTCACCCAAGTATTTTATTTTCACTTTATTATTTTGTTTTTTTAATATTACAGGCCAAGCGCAAAAGGGGAGTTCAAAAGCAATGTTGCAATTGGATGTGAATTGGGCATCGCATTTGAAACAACATGATTTAGTTTGGAATAGCATACCCAAAGATTATTTCGCTGGGGCCTATGTGGGTAATGGATTACTAGGTACAATTTTATTTAAGGATGATCAATTACCAAATACCCTAAGGTTTGAAATAGGACGCACAGATGTGTATGATCATAGAACTGCTTCACCGAGTGCTTATGAAACCAGTCGTTTGCCTATTGGTCAATTATTATTGACTACTGTTGGCGTTGCAACGAAAGTGAATATCAGAAATGATTTATGGAATGCTGAAATTGTAGGTGAACTTACAACTACAAAAGGAACCTTAAGTTTCAGATGTTTTGCGCCTTCCAGTGAGGAATTAATTATTATAAATTTAAAAACAACTGGGAATGAGTCAGCTGCTAAATTTACATTTCGTCCGCAATTAGCACAGAGCGCCAGATACATTGCAAAGCGTGCAATGGGTTTAGAGTTGAATGTGGTGTACCAACAAAACCCAAACTTTATAACACGCAATGAAGGTGATATTGAAGTAGTAACACAGCCCTTATTAATGGGAGATGATTATGCAACCGCATGGCGTGAACAAAAAAATAATAATGGGGATCGTACTGTTTTATTAACAGTAGCAAATAGGTGGGGTAAGTATCGAAAATCAATGTCAGGTTCAGCTACGGATGCTGTGGCTACTATTAATACAGCAAAAAATAAATCTTTAAAAAATATTGAATCAGCGCATCGCAATTGGTGGCATGCTTATTATCCGGCAAGTTTTGTGAATTTCCCGGATGCAAGATTAGAAAGTTTTTATTGGATACAATTATACAAATTAGCGAGTGCTACACATCCTGGAAAACCAGTGATTGATTTATTAGGTCCCTGGTTTAAACCCACTGCATGGCCCTTGGTTTGGATGAATTTAAATGTGCAATTATCTTATTTCACCATGGGGGTGACCAATCACACTTCATTGGAAGATAATTTATATCAATTATTAGATCGCCATACGCAACAAATGATTGACAATGTTCCTTTGGAATTCAGAAATGATTGTGCAGGCATTCGAAACCCAGTAGGCTATGATGATTTATACAATCCCTTATTTATAACAAGTGATAAGAACAATGTGAAGGAGGGAATGAATATTATAGTACTTCCATGGTTAATGCAAATGTATTACTTGCATAATAGGAGATTGATGGATGATACAAGGTTGCGCGAAAAAATTTATCCTTTGATGCGTCGTGCATTTAATGTGTATATCAGAACAATGATTAAAGGGGAGGATGGATTATATCATATTCCTTATACGTATTCAGATGAGTATGGGGATGCAAAAGAAACGAGTTTGAATATCGCATTAGCTAATTGGGGATTTAAAGCCTTAGTTGCAAGTGTGGAAAGGTTAAAAATAAAAGACAGTTTACTATCAGTATGGAAGGATCATATAGCGCATATGGCGGATTATAATATCAATGAAAATGGTATTATGATTGGTAAGGATAAGCCACTAGCAAGTTCACACCGACATTTTAGTCATCTTTTTACTATTTTCCCATTATATGATATGACCAAGGAAAATGCGCCAACACGCATTCCATTAATGGAAAAGTCCATTACTCATTTTACAAGTTTGGATGGAGACAATTGTATGTATAAGTTTTCAGGCGCAGCAAGTTTATGGGCAAGTTTAGGAAAAGGAGATAGTGCCTTATTTTGGTTGAATAGGTCATTGGAAATTTTACCTCGTTTTGGCAAACCGCCTGGACCATCAAGGATTCCTTCCCTAACACAAAATACATTTTACAGTGAAAGAGAAAATCCCACTTTTGAATCACCTATTGCTTCCTCAAGATCCATGTTGGATATGATGCTTCAAAGTTGGGGCGGTATTATACATGTATTTCCCGCAATGCCTAGCAAATGGCAGGACGCAAGTTTTTATCAGCTTAGAACCGAAGGCGCTTTTTTAGTGAGTGCCCTTAGAAAAAACGGTCAAACTAAGTTTATACATATTAAAAGTTTGGCGGGCGAACCCTGTATTATTCAATCTGATTTAATGCAGGATGTCAAATTGGAAGGGCCGCCATCAGTTCAATTGCTTAAAAAAGGCAATAAATGGGTGCTTACACTTAAAAAAGGACAGGAAGCCGTTCTGTATTCAGGTGCAAAACCAGCGTCTTTTGTGATTAAAGCCAATTCCTTGAATCTCAATGAAATGAATAGTTGGGGGGTAAAATGACCTTAAAATTTGCCGTTTTTCCCTTATTTTCTTACAATTTTCTTTAAATTGAATACGCCTTTGGTGTGGTATTTAGCTAAGCGAAAACGATTTCGTAAATAAGCAATACCCCTCATCAATTTGGCAGCTACTTAAAGCACTAACTTATTAACTTTAAGGGACGTTTTTGTTGCCTCATTGCTTGATTATTAACCATTTATGAATTGTAGTATAAAATGAAAATTATTTTAAAAGAATCCTTAGTTATTTTTCTACTATTTCTATTCCCTGTGCGCAATTTTGCACAAACCACTTGGGTGGATGCCGTTGATAAACATGGAAGAGAAGTATTTATGCCTGCAGATAAATACAAATGGGATTGGGGTCAAGCTACTTTTTTAAATTCATTAATACATTTATACAATGCTAAGTCGACATCTGAAAAATTGGTGTATTTAAATTATGTAAAAGTTGCCATGGACGCGACCTATAATGTGGCCAATGGTAAACATCCAAATGCAGTTGCATCAGCACATGGAATGGCTTTTTTAGCCAAATTAACCGGAGATAAAAAATACTTGGATAAATCCAATGAAATTTATGCAGATTATTTAAAAATTCCACGTGCACCCAATGGGGGTGTTTCGCATCGTGCAGAAACCAATGAATTATGGGATGATACTGTATATATGTTAAGTATGTATTTGCTCGAAATGTATCGACTGACCAACGATGAAAAATATATTGCAGAATTTTTGCAACAATTTGATGCACACAATGAAACATTAACTGATAAAAAAACTGGATTGTGGGTACATGGATGGGATGCCGATAATGAAGATTTCAATGATGGTTGTAGTAATCTAGGTTGGCCCGATAAAACTACTCGAAGAAGCAGTCAAATTTGGGCAAGGGGAAATGGATGGATTGGTATGGCATTAGCTGATGCAGTATTAACTGTTTCAAAAAAATCAAGCTACCGAAAACCTTTAGAGAAAGCGTTAAAAAATTATATTTCTTATGTAGCGCCTTTGCAACATAAGGAAACGGGTTATTGGTACCAATTAATGACGCTGCCTAGTGATCCGCAAAACTTTGATGAAAGTTCCTCAACAGCAATGTTTTCTTATGCAATAACGATTGGTTTAAAATTAAAATTAATACCTGCGTCAGTTTACGATCAAATCATTGATCGGGCATACGATGCATTAAAAACAACGGGGGTAAAGTCAATGGGAGATGGTTATTTAATTCCTGTGAAAGTATCAGGTGGCACTTGTGTCGGAAGTAAGGAATATTATTTGACAAGAAAAATTACCGAAGGTACGGGTTTTGGATACGGATCATTTATCCTATTTGGATTGGCATATGAACAATATAAAGGGATCAGAAAATAATAAAAGTTTAAAAAATAAATGTAATCATGAATCGTCGAAAGTTTGTTTCCTTAAATGCAGCCTCTCTTTGTTTGTTGCCTTTGGCAGGATTTTCATTTCCAACAGGGAATGATCAAATGAAAGTACTTGTAAAACCCACTTGGTTAATTGATTTGATTAAGTTGAATGACACTTATTTAAATGGTTCGGATGCAAATAAAATTAAAGACAAATTAAATCCATATTTTGGTGCTCGATTAGACGGCGAATTAATTCCTAATGCATTTACTACCTCTGGGTATCTTAATATTGCTTGCGCAGCTGTAGCAACACCGGAATCAATTTATTATCAGTCTCCCATCATCTTAAATGAAATATATGATGCTGTTCAAGGCATGTTATCCTTACAACATGCGGATGGTTCCATTGATTTATTATCCACTAATTTTCATTCAACACCAGATACAGCATTTATCATTGAGCGATTGGCGCAGTCATATAAGCTATTAAAACAATCCAATACAAAGGGTATTGAAAAACTGTTAGTGCCCTTTGAAAAATTTTTAAAACAAGCGGGCGAAATATTAATCACGGGTGGTATTCATACACCCAATCATCGTTGGGTGGTTTCATGTGCATTAACTAAATTATATGAATTGTGGCCTGATCAAAGATATATGGATCGTGCAAATCAATGGTTAAGAGAAAATATTGATTCTGATCCTGATGGTCAATTTTACGAAAAGAGTACGGGTGGCTATTCGACTATTGTGGATCGGGCATTAATAAGTATTGCGATTGGTTTAAAAAAGCCGGAACTTTTTGAGCCCGTTCGAAAAAATTTAAAAATGATGCGTTACTATATTCATCCAAATGGAGAAGTAGTGACAGAGGCATCTAATCGACAAGACAAAGGAACCATTAGATATATGGATGGATACTACTATTCCGCTAGATACATGGCATTACTTGATAATGATGGAGAAATGGCTGCTATTTGTAGATTGGTCGAAAGAGATAATAAAAATTCAATCCATAGTGTTTTAAATCATTACTTGGAAGATCCATCCCAATGGAAGGAATTGCCACCTGATAAAACATTGCCAACCAATTATGTAAAATCATTTCCTTATTCTGGCTTGGTTCGTATCAGAAAAGAAAATTGGGATGCGACAATTTTGTCAAATAATGCAGGATGGTTAACTTTTCATAAAGGGAATGCTGTTTTACAAGCGATGCGAATTGCAACTTCTTTTTTTGGTAAAGGACAATTTGATTCCATGCAAATTAAACAAGAAGGAGATAGTTTTATTTTAAATAAAAAATTAGAAGGGGATTATTTTCAACCCTTTGAGCCAAAGTTTATTTCACCTGATGGTGACTTGGCAAAAATGCCCAAGAGTAATCGTAAGAAAAGTAATGTGCAATATTTAGATACCAGAATCAAAATTACCCCTTTGAATAATGGTATTGAAGTGGACATAGCAATTACAGGTACCGATAAAGTACCCGTATCCATGGAGCTTATTTTACGTGATGGCGGAAAATTTGAAGGTGTTGAATCTATTCAAAATAATCCTTTAGCTTATGTTTTAAAAGGAAAACAAGGATCTTATACAGTAGGTTCAGACACCATCAATTTTGGCCCAGGTAAATTTGAGCATACCGGATATCAATTGAGAGGGGCCTTGCCAAAAATGTCGGTACCTACCGTTTATTTAACTGGTATCACCCCTTTTAAACATACTTTTCAAATTGGATAATCATCATAAATTTTAAAATAGTTTTCATGAAATCAATAGTATTATTTTTTATTGGCAGCGTCGTTTTTTCATTGCAAGGATTGTCCCAAGCGGATGTGCAAAAGAAATTACAAAAACAACTTATTTTGGCTGAAGCAGGAGCTGTGATAGAGCTACCTGAAGGTGTTTTTGAATTCACAAACACCTTGTCATTAGAGGAAAAGAAAAAAATCACTATTCGTGGTAAGGGCATGAATAAAACCAAGTTAAGTTTTAAAGGCCAAACGGATGGGGCTGAAGGTATAAGGGTAAGTAATTGTGATGATATTATTTTGGAAGGATTTAGCGTACAAGATGCCAAAGGAGATGCCATCAAAACAATGCATGTCAACAACATTACTTTTCGTGATGTAAAAACGGAGTGGACTGGAACACCAGGGCCTCAAAATGGCGGGTATGGCTTTTATCCTGTACAATGCGACGGGGTGATGATTGATCAATGTGAAGCAATGGGTGCGTCTGATGCAGGGATTTATGTTGGACAATCAAAAAATATTGTTGTAAAAAATTCTAAAGCTTATTATAATGTGGCAGGAATAGAAATTGAAAATTCTATTCATGCTGAAGTGTTCAATAATGAAGCTTACCAAAATACGGGCGGCGTATTGGTTTTTGATTTGCCTGATTTAGTGCAAAAAAAAGGGGGTGACGTAAATGTGCATGATAATAATATTCATGATAACAATTTTCCAAATTTCGCACCTAAGGGAAATATAGTGGCCTCGGTTCCAACAGGCACAGGTATCTTAATTTTAGCGGCAAAAGGCGTAAATATTTTTAAAAATAAAATAATTAATAACCAAAGTGTAAGTACTGGCATTATTAGTTATTTCACTACAGGCAAACCCATCAAGGATAAATTATATGATCCTTATCCGTCCGCCATATCCATTTATGATAATCAATTTGAACGACAAGTGGGTAGGCCTGTAAGTGCTGATCCATTAGGTATGCTTGTTTCAAAAAGATTCAAGGAAAACACGCCGCATATTATTTATGACGGGATTAAAAACAAAGCCTTATTAGATGCAAATGGAAATTGGACTGCAGGTAATTGTATTTCAATTGTAAATAATACGAATCAATCAATTGTTAATTTGGATGCTTCCAATTTATTTAAGGATATGGCAATTGTGCCAAACGAAATGTTTAATTGTACAAACAAATAAGATATGGTAAGGATTTTTAGTATTGGACTGTTGTTTGTTATCTTGATCAATTCATCATTCAAGACCAACAAACCCACTTATCCAGAAAATTTATCTGAATGGGGGATTTTTGAAGGAAAGATGTCGCAGTTGGTTCCCAAAAAGGATTTGGTACCTTATGCATTAAATACACCGTTGTATTCTGATTATTCAGAAAAATCAAGGTTTATTAGATTGCCAAAAGGTGCAAAGGTGGATTATAAAGCACAGGGCGTGCTTGATTTTCCAACAGGAACTTTAATTGTCAAGAATTTTTATTATTCTGCGGATCAAAGAAGTTTAGGTAAGGAAATAGAGGTGATGGAAACTAGATTGCTTATTCACGAGTCAGATGGCTGGAAAGCAATGACCTATGTTTGGAATGAGGATCAGTCGGATGCTGTTTTAGAAATTGCAGGTGATCAGAAGCAAGTTAAATTCATTAATCCACAAGGCATTGCACAGGAGGTCAGATATGTGGTACCTAATCAAAACCAGTGTAAGGGTTGTCATAACAGTAATGATAAAATGATGCCGATTGGACCTTCTGTAGCGCAAATGAATGGGGATTATAAATATAGTAGTGGCAAGCAAAATCAAATTGATTATTGGAAAACCCATGGCATATTAAAATCAGTACCTAATGGTAACCTGCCAAAAGCAGCAGTATGGAATGATCCAAGTACTGGCGATTTAAATGCGCGGGCAAGGGCTTATTTGGAAATAAACTGTGCACATTGTCATCGTAGTGATGGTCCAGCACAAACCTCTGGACTATATTTAACAGCCCATGAAACAAATCCGACTGCTTTGGGTATCAATAAAACGCCGGTGGCTGCAGGGAATGGTTCTGGTGGCAATTTATATGATATTGTTCCTGGTGATGCAAATGCTTCTATATTATTATACAGAATGAAAACAAAAGCGCCGGGCGAAAGAATGCCTGAATTAGGACGAAATTTAGTACATGAGGAAGGCGTTGCGTTAATACAACAATGGATCAATGAAATGAAAAACAAATAAACCTTAACATAGTAATATCGGTATTTAAAATAGGGTTTGTTAATAATTTAGTGCAATAATTAAAACTTAAAATATTCAATCTCTTTGTAAATCAATATTCAATTATCAAATCAACCTTATGAAAAAAATACAATTACTTTCTTTATTTATTTTATGCACTTTTATTTTAAGTGCGCAGAATAAAGGATGGAAAAACTTATTTGACGGAAAAACTTTAAATGGTTTTCATCAATTAAATGGCAAGGCTAAATACGAGGTTGTTGATGGTACGATTGTGGGCACTACCGTTACTGGCGAACCAAATTCATTTTTAGCATGTGATGCCGAATATGGAGATTTTATACTAGAGGTTGATTTAAAAGTAGGTGAAATGAACTCGGGCATTCAAATCAGAAGTTTGTCCATGCCGGAATTCAACAAAGGTCGTGTACATGGATTGCAGGTTGAAATTGATCCTTCAGACAGAGCTTGGTCAGGTGGTATTTATGATGAAGCGCGTCGTGGATGGATGTATCAAACCGAAATGAATCCAGCTGCCAAAAATGCGTTTAAAAAGAATGATTGGAACAAATACCGCATTGAAGCGATTGGATCTGTTATAAGAACTTGGGTGAATGATATACCTGTAAGCTATATGGTAGATGATTTGACCATGAAAGGCATCATCGCCCTACAAGTACACTCAGTTAAAGAAAGAGATGGTGGTGCTCAAATTGCATGGAAAAATATTCGTATTCAAACAGGCAAGGATATGAAGCCGCGTCCATTGGATAAAACTACACCAGTGGCTAACTATACATTAAACACCTTATCTCCACAGGAAGTAGCGCAAGGTTTTTCCTTATTGTTTAATGGTAAAAATTTAGAAGGTTGGAAAATGGTAGGAGAGGAAGCGCCACTAGCATCAGGTTGGGTAGTCAATGAGGGTATATTAAGTATAATGAAAAGTGATACTGCTTCAAAAGTGAAACATGGTGATTTGTTAACATCGAATACTTTTACTAGTTATGAATTAAATTTTGATTTTAAATTAAGCGAAGGTGCAAATTCAGGGGTAAAATATTTTGTATCTACGCCATATAAAACACAAAGATCAGGTTTGGGATTAGAGTACCAAATTTTAGATAATGAAAAACATCCAGACGCAAAATTAGGCATCAATGGAAATAGAACTTTGAGTAGTTTATATGATATTATTACTGCTAAAAAATTAGATCCAAGATTTCAGCAAAAAATTGGTTTGTGGAATCAAGGAAAAATTATAGTTCATTCAAATAATATGGTTGAACATTGGTTGAACGGATTTAAGGTATTAGAATATACAAAAGATGGCCCTGCTTATTTGGAAGCGATCGCTAAAAGCAAGTTTGCTAAAAATCCTGACTTTGCTAAAGTAAAACTGTCGCCTATTTTATTACAAGATCATGGCGATGCTGTTTCCTATAAAAATATTAAGATTAGAAAAATAGATTAATCACATTTTATGAATAATTCTCGAAGATCTTTTATAAAAAATTCATCCGCAACATTAGCCGGTTTAGGATTGATGGAATTTTTCCCTGCCGACATGTATGCTAAAGTGAGAAATAAAGTTGGGGCGAATGATAAAATAAATATTGGGCTAATTGGTTTAAAAAATCAAGGCTTTAATAATATTCGCGCCTTTTTAAAAGTCAAAGATATAAACGTGTTGGCTATTTGTGATATTGATGATGAACAAATCAATAAACGCAAAGATGATTTAGCAAAATTGGGGGTTAACAATTTGCTTGTTTATAAAGATTATCGAAAATTATTAGAAAATAAAGATATTGATGCGGTATTAATTGCAACGCCAGATCATTGGCATTGTTTGCAATTAACAGATGCTTTGTCAGCAGGGAAGCATGTGTATTGTGAAAAGCCCATTTCCAACTCTATTATGGAGGCTAGGGCAATGGTGTCTGCTACACAAAAGTCAGGTAAAGTAGTTCAAGTAAATCAATGGCAAAGAAGTGAAAAACATTTTCAGGATGCAGTTGCCTATGTGCAATCTGGTAAATTAGGAAAAATTGTAAATACCAAATGTTGGATGTACCGTGGTACTGATCCTTTAACACCAGTGCCAGATAGTCCTGTACCAGCAGGTGTTGATTATGCGATGTGGTTGGGCCCTGCACAAACACGCCCTTTTAATGTAAGACGTTTTCATTATGACTTTAGGTGGTTTTGGGATTATGGCGGTGGATTAATGACCGATTGGGGAGTACATTTAATTGATATTGTTTTATGGGGCATGAATGTAACGGAACCCAAATCAGTTTCTGCTGTAGGTGGTAAAAGAATTTTAGTTAATGATGTTAGAGAAACCCCTGATTATATCAATGTAACTTATGATTTTGGACATTTCTCCAACACATGGGAGCATTATATGGGTACTGGTAGTGGTGAATATGGACGTGGCCATGGAATCGCATTTATTGGCGAAAATGGAACCTTAGTTGTAAATAGAGGTGGTTGGGAAGTCATCCCTGATAAAACAAAAATTGAAGCAGTCCCTTTAATTAAAAAATCAAATATTGGATTGGATTATCATGCGCAAAATTTTATTGACGTAATAAAATCTGGCAAGTTAGAGCAACTTGCTTGTCCCATTGAAGTTGGATCTAATGTAGCATTAAGTGCCCACATGGGTAATTTATCCTTAAGAGTGGGTGATCGTATTCATTGGGATGCAATCAATTCTAAGTTTGATAATTCAATGGCAAACAAGTTAATAAAACCAACGTATCATAACGGATATAAATTTCCAAAATTCTAAATTGCTTTTCAACAAACAACTAATTTTTATGCTATCAAATTATATTTATAATTGTATACGAAATTCAAGACAATTTTTTGGTTTGCTACTCGTCACCTTATTTTTAACAATAGTAGGGTACGCGCAAACTATTCCACTACCAGAACATCCTAGGCCCGATTTTGAACGTGCCAATTGGATCAACTTAAATGGTCAATGGGATTTTGAATTTGATAGTTTAAATAAAGGCGTTGCGAATCAATGGCAAAAAGGGGCTACGAAATTTTCAAAAAAAATAATAGTTCCATTTCCATGGGGATCGCCTTTATCTGGTGTAAAAAATGAAGCAGATTTTGCCTGGTACAAAAAAACAATCACTGTTCCAGCGAGTTGGGGTAAGCAAAGAGTATTTGTTACGATTGGGGCATCTGATTTTGAAACCACTGTTTGGTTCAATGGGGTGATGGTGGGGAAGCACGAAGGCGGGTATACGCCATTTTCTTTTGAATTAACAGAGCAGGTTAAATTTAACACACCGCAGCAATTGGTTATAAGGGTCGATGATAAGCGCAGAGATTATGCTTTATATGGCAAACAAGGTTATGGAGACGCAAGAGGAATTTGGCAAACTGTATACTTAGAAGGCAGAGAACAAAACTTCATTGAGTCGGTACATTTTACCCCTAATATTGATGATAAAACAGTTAGGGTAGCCTATATTTTATCTGATGAGGCTGCAAATGATGGAGAGTTGGTATTGAATATTAAAACTCCCGAATCAGTGATAGTTGCAAAAAATAAAATTGTAAAAAATACAAAATCAGGTAGCTTTTTAGTGGATATCCCAAATCCAAGGTTATGGAATTTGCAGGATCCTTTTTTATATGAAACAAGTGTTCATTTAAATCAGGACATCGTAAATACCTATTTTGGGATGCGTAAAATTTCAGTAGTCAATTTACCTAATACCGATATTCCTTATATCGCATTGAACAATGCCCCTATTTATTTACAATTAACATTAGACCAATCCTATCATCCAGAAGGGTTTTATACATTTCCTACGGATGCTTTCATGAAAAATGAAATTCAATTATGTAAGGATCTTGGATTAAATGGCATTCGAACACATATTAAAGTGGATGTACCGCGTAAATTATATTGGGCCGATAAATTAGGCTTATTAGTGATGTCAGATTTGCCCAATTTCTGGGGCGAACCAAATGCGCAAGCGCAAGCGGCATCTGAATTCACTTTAAGAGCAATGATAAAAAGAGATTACAATCATCCGGCAATATTTTCATGGATTACTTTTAATGAAACCTGGGGTTTAAAAACTAAAATTGAGGAAACAAATAAAAAGGGTAAGACGGTGAGCAAATATTTACCAAGCACACAAAGTTGGGTTGCTTCCATGTATTATTTAACAAAATCATTAGACCCTACAAGATTGGTAGAGGACAATTCCATTTGTTGCGGCGCTGGACATACGGAAACAGATATTAATTCATGGCATGAATATTTACCCGGCTATGAGTGGGATAAGCATATAAGTACGATTGTTAAAAATACATTCGAGGGTAGTACCTACCATTTTGAGGATGGATTTAAGCAAGGACGTCAACCCAATATCAATTCAGAATGTGGCAATGTATGGGGTTATGATGGAAGTACAGGTGATGTGGATTGGAGCTGGGATTATCATAGAATGATTAATACTTTCCGTAAATATCCAAAAGTAGCAGGATGGTTATATACCGAACATCATGATGTAATTAACGAGTGGAATGGTTATTGGCGCTTTGATCGTACTATGAAATACACAGGTTTATCTGAAATTGCAAAAGGGATGACGGACAAGGATTTTCACTCAGATTTTTATATTTCAACAGGGAATGAAATATGTAAAACTTTAAACGGCAATGAAATTTTAAATATGCCTTTGTATTTATCAGTCATGTCTGGTAAAAAAATTGAAGGGGGACAGTTATTTGTTGAATTTGATGTTGAATTCATTGACAAGACTGGTGCTAAAACACCCTATACTATTAATACCATGAAGCTGGATTATCAGCCATGGATGCAAAAGCAATTACCTTCCTTTGAATTTAAAGTACCTGCATTCGCTGGCTTGGGTATGATTAAATTTAAATTAAAAGATGCTTTAGGAAATGTGTTACATACTAATTTTATGCATTTTGTGGTTAAGAGTGATGTGAATAAGGATAAGACAACTATTATGGAAGTGGCTCCTTCAAAGTTTACTAAAGCAAGCTGGTCGCAAAAAAAATGGAATGTATTGGATGGACTGAAAGTGAATGGTGCAGGTAAAGGTTTTTTTGAATATACCATTCCTTTTTCAAATGACATTTCATTAGGGAATGTTCAAGAAGCGTATATTTTATTTGAAGCATCTGCAAAGCAATTATTTGATAAGGATAAAGGAGAGGCGTTTAATAAAAATCAGGATTATATGTTGGGTGCAAAGGTTTCACCGCATAAAAATCCAAATGCGTATCCAATGACCGATGAAATATTATTTCCTTCAACCATTGATGTTTTTGTAAATGGAAATAAATCCAAAACAATTACTTTGTCTGATGATCCTGCGGATCATAGAGGAGTATTATCATGGAACAGTCAACCACAGGATCGTAAATTAAGAGAAGCAGGATCTTATGGATATTTGGTTAAGTTGCCATTATCAAGTGCGGAATTAAAAGCTGCTAAAGCGCAAGGCTTTGTTACTTTAAAAATTCAAACACAAGGGGAAGGCGGTCTGGCGATTTATGGTGCTGATTTTGGGCGCTATCCTGTTAATCCAAGTGTGGTGATTATAAATAAAAAGTAATTTTCTAAAATATTGCAAATGAAATGTCGAATTATTGTTTTATTTCTTTTAGTTCCAATTTTGCATTGGGCACAAACCACTTTTAAACCTGAGGAGTTAGTGAACCCATTAATGGGGACGGATTCGAAATATTCTTTTTCCAATGGCAATACTTATCCCGCAATCACCATGCCATGGGGGATGAACTGTTGGACACCGCAAACTGGTACCAATGGATATGGTTGGCAATATGTATATACTGCTGATAAAATCAGAGGGTTTAAACAAACACACCAGCCTTCTCCTTGGATGGGAGACTATGGGCAATTTTCAATTATGCCGATGACGCGAAAGCTGGAATTTAATGAAGAAAAAAGAGCAAGTTGGTTTTCACATAAAGCAGAAATTGCTAATCCTTATTATTACAGTGTTTATTTGGCGGATTATGATATTGTCACTGAAATTGCCCCAACAGAGCGAAGTGCTATATTCCAATTTACTTTTCCTAAATCGGATAGTTCATTTATTTTAGTTGACGCATTTGATCGTGGATCTTATATCAAAATCATACCGGGTGAAAATAAAATTATTGGCTATACCACTCGTAACAGAGGAGGGGTGCCCACTAACTTTAGAAATTATTTTATTATAGAATCCGATAAGCCATTTAAGTTAACCTACACTGCGAGTGATTCAATTGTGAAGTCAAATAGTTTGGAAGTTACTAGTGTACATGCGCAGGCAGCCATCGGATTTAGTACAACAAAGGGCGAGGTGGTTCATTTAAGAGTCGCATCTTCTTTTATTTCATACGAACAAGCGGAACTTAATTTACACAGAGAAATAGGTAAGCAAACTTTGCCACAAATAAAAAGCAAAGCGAAGCAAGCATGGCATCAGGAATTAAGTAAGGTTGTTGTTGAAGGCGGAACACCTGAGCAAGTAAAAACATTTTATTCTTGTCTGTATCGCATGCTACAATTTCCGCGGAAGTTTTACGAGTTTGATGCAAATCAAAAAATGGTTCATTACAGTCCATTCAATGGGAAAGTGGAAGATGGGATTTTATTTACGGATACTGGGTTCTGGGATACTTTCCGTAGTCTTTTTCCTTTCTTAACATTAATGTATCCTGAAATGGATCGTCAAATGATGCAAGGCTTGGTGAATACGTATAAGGAAAGTGGCTGGTTACCTGAGTGGGCGACCCCTGGACATAGAGCCACCATGATTGGTAGTAATTCAGCTTCGGTGATTACAGATGCTTACACGAAAGGGATAAGAGGGTTTGACATCAATACTTTGTATGAAGCTTTAATGAAAAACACAGAACAACAAGGCCCACTCAATACATTAGGTAGGAATGGCGTAAAAGAATATAACAGCTTGGGTTATGTACCCGTAGATAAATATGGAGGAAGTGCGGCAAAAACCTTAGAGTTTGCATACGCTGATTTTTGTTTACGTAATTTATCTACCTTATTAAAAAAACCAGAAGATCAAATTAAAAAATTTGAACAACGTGCATTGAATTATAAAAATATATTCGATCCCAAACATAATTTGATGCGTGGGAAAAATACGGATGGAAGTTTTCAGAATAATTTCAATCCATTAAAATGGGGTGGTGAATTCGTCGAAGGCAATGCATGGCATTACAGTTGGAGTGTGTTTCAAGATTTTAAAGGATTATCAAATTTAATGGGGGGTAATAAAGTAATGGAATCCATGTTGGATAGTGTATTTAATCAGCCACCCGTATTTGATGGGTCAGCATATAAAGGGGGTGTTATTCATGAAATGACCGAAATGCAAGTAATGAATATGGGGCAATATGCCCATGGTAATCAACCCATTCAACACATGATATATGTATATAACTATTGTGGGGCTCCTTGGAAAACTCAATACCATGTGAGAGATGCCATGAATAAATTATATCGTCCTACACCGGATGGTTATTGTGGAGATGAAGATAATGGACAGACAAGTGCTTGGTATGTTTTTAGTGCAATGGGATTTTATTCAGTTTGTCCTGGTTCGCAAGAGTATGTGCTTGGTTCACCCTTGTTCAAAAAAATCACTTTGAATTTAGACAATGGTAAAAAGTTAAGCATCGAAGCGCCAGCCAATAATGATCAAAATGTGTACATACAATCGGCAAGCTTGCGTGGCAAGCCTTTTAATAATAATTATATCACCCATGACGATTTACTAAAGGGAGGAAAGCTCATTTTTAACATGGGGATAAAACCTAACTTAAAAAGGGGGGTATTGCCTGTAAATTTTCCTTATTCAATTACCCAATAAAAAGATTAAATTACAAAAGCGCTTATAATAATACAATTTAAAATAAATAAAATAATATGAAACAGTCACCAAAAAATAATATCAACCGACGTTCATTTGTCGGCCAAACAACCAAGGCTGCTGCAGCTTTTATGTTCGTACCTCGATTTGTATTAGGCGGAAAAAATGTACATGGTATTCCCTATACTGCGCCAAGTGATATGATTTCTTTAGGTTTTATAGGAGCAGGTAAACAAGCAAAAAGCCTAGCTGGTTCTTTTATAAATACGGGGGAGGCTCGCATTGTTGCATTAAGTGAAGTGTATCCTGGAAAAGCGGAAACAACCATGGATAAAATAAAAGCAACTTATTTAAAAAATCCAACATTAGGGGTGTATGCTGATATACCCGTGTTTACTGATTTTAGGGAATTATTAGAACGTAAAGATGTGGATGCGGTTGTAATTTCAACTCCTGATCATTGGCATGCTGCAATGGCTGTTAGATCCGCTGCAGCTGGAAAAGACATCTATTGTGAAAAACCACTTTCATTAACAGTAAAAGAGGGAAGAGCAATGGTACAAGCAGCTCGCAAATATGATCGTGTGTTTCAAACAGGAAGTATGCAACGTTCTTGGAATGAATTTAGACAGGCAGCTGAGTTAGTTCGTAATGGAACTATTGGTGAAATAAAGCATATTAAAGTGAATGTAGGGCCAGCACCCATCGCATATGATTTGCTAGCGGAACCAATGCCACAAGGGCTGGATTGGAGCAAATGGTTAGGGCCTAATGAATTTGCCAACTTTAATGCAGAATTAGCGCCACCTATAACAAAAGATGTTTTTCCAAATTGGAGAAAGTATAGAGAATTTGGTGGAGGTGGCGTAACCGATTGGGGCGCACACATGTATGATATTGTACAATGGGCGCTTGATATGGATCATACAGGCCCTGTTGAAGTAATTGTACCAGATGGTAAAGAAAACCTTTTCTTAACCTATCGATATGCAAATGGAATTACCATGACGCACGAAAAGTGGGAGTGGAACAATGCCATTCACTTTTTTGGTACCGAAGGAGAAATAAAAGTGCAAAGAGGTAAGCTTGAAACAAGCCCTGTAAGTTTGAAAGATAGAATATTCACGGACGGGGGTAAGCGTGTTTACAATAGTACTAATCACTACAAGGATTTCTTAAATGCAATGCGTACGCGCAAAAAGCCTGTTTGTGATGTTGAAATTGGGCATCGAACTGCAACAGTTTGTAATCTTGGAAATATTGCCTATCGTTTGAACCGTTCATTAAAATGGAACCCAAAAAAAGAAACTATTTTAAATGACGCGGAAGCAAGTGCATTATTAGGTAGACCAATGAACAACGAATGGAAAATAACATTATAAATAATTTTCATTGAAGATTAAATTTTGCATATGAAAATTAAAAATAGTTACATTTATTTGTGTTGTTTATTAATTGGAATATCAAATGTTATAATTGCACAAAGCGTAAAAAATAAAACCGAAAAGCAGCCTAATATTATTTTAATATTAGGAGACGATATCGGCTTTGAAACGGTTAGTGCTTATGGAAGTACTAGTTATAAAACACCCAGAATTGATGCAATGGCAAAGCAGGGTGTGTTATTTGAACAATGTTATGCACAACCACTTTGTTCGCCGTCACGTATTCAAATAATGACGGGTAAATCCAACTTTAGAAATTATGAAAAGTGGGGTTACTTGGATCAGAATGAAACAAATTTTGCCCATTTGTTTAAATCCCATGGCTACGCTACTTGTATTGCAGGAAAGTGGCAATTAAAGGGGGATGAATATGCGCCCTATAAATCAGGTTTTGATGAATACTTATTGTGGAATTTAATGGATACCAGTTCCACTTACAATGAGCGTTATAAGGATCCAAAGTTGATTGAGAATGGGGTGATGAAAAAGTACAACAATGGGGAGTATGGGCCTGAATTATTTGTCAACTTTATTAATAATTTTATGGAGCGTAAAAAAGACGTTCCTTTTTTTGTTTATTATCCGATGGTTTTATCGCACAAGCCATTTGTTCCAACGCCTTTAAATCAAAAAGCATATCAGGAATTTAAAGTGGTTGCAAAAGGGGAACCTGGTGGTGGTAAAGCAGATAATATTCATTTCAAAGATGAAATGGCTTACCTAGATAAAAATGTGGGTGACATTATTGACAAAGTAAAATCATTGGGGCTTTTAGAAAACACTTTAATACTTTTCACTGGAGATAATGGCACAGGTGTAGGTATAACATCCAAAATGGCGGATGGTCGTGAAATACCAGGTAATAAGGGCTATACGAATGAATATGGCATCCATGTACCGATGGTCGCTTATTGGCCAGGTAAAATTAAACCAGGGCAAATCAATAAAAATTTAGTTGACTTCACCGATTTTTTACCAACCATGGTGGATGCTGCTAATATTACATTACCAGCTGGCTTTATCACTGATGGCGTTAGTTTAATGCCGCAGCTATTAGGTAAAAATTATACACCGAGGGATTGGTTGTTTGCGCACTATGACCCTAAAAAAGGCGATTTCCCAAGTGCGAGATTCGTACATAATAAAGAATGGAAATTATACGAAACAGGGGAAATATATAATGTGATTAAAGATCCTTTAGAAAAAAATAAAATTGCTGAAAAAGATTTAAATCCTGAACAACAAAAACTCATTGCTATTTTTAGAGGGGTATTTAAAAAAATGGTACGACCTAATTTGGCGGCAAACTCAGTAATTAAGGTAAAGAAGAAAAAGGGGGAAGACGATGATGATTTATAATTGGTAAAGTAAATATTTTAAATAAAGAAACTATGCGTTTTAAATTTTTAATCAGCGTCATAACAATTCATATATTAATTTTAGTTTCTTTAAATGGTTTTGCGCAACAAAAGCCAAATGTACTTTTTATCATGACAGATGAATTGTCTGCTGAAACCATGAGTATTAATTTAGGGACAAAGTTTATTAATACGCCCAATATCGATTATTTAGCAAGCCATGGTGTTCGCTTTACCAATGCTTATTGTGCAAACCCTTTATGTGTGCCCTCGCGTAGTTCCATATTTACAGGAAGGTATCCCCATGAATTAGGAATTCAAAATAATGACGATACCTTAATTGATCCAGTAACCTTTCCTTCGATGGGAACCCTATTCAAAAATGCCGGATACGAAACCGGTTATATTGGTAAGTGGCATTTGCCTTATGATCGTAATAAAGAAGAAACCCATGGCTTTAGTTATATGTCCAATAAAAAAGGGAATGGTACGGATAGTTTGTTACCTAATTATGCCAAATATTTTTTTGAATTAAAAAGGGAGAAGCCATTTTTATTAGTCATGTCTTTTTTGAATCCACATAATATTTGTCAATGGGCAAGAGGAGATAATTTACCTGATGGTGCCATTGGGAATCCACCTAGCCAGGATCAATTACCACCATTAAGGGCGAATGCTTTGCCTTCGAAAAATGAGACTGAATTTATGGCCATGATGCGCAAGGCAATTCAAGCGAATCCTGCATTTCCTGTTGGTGCATTTACAGATCAAAAGTGGCGTGAATATATTTGGTCATATTACAGATTGGTTGAAAAAGTGGATGCAGAGATAGGTAGGGTTTTAAACATTATGCGCCAGAAAGGATTAGATAAAAATACCTTGATTGTGTTTACAAGTGATCATGGTGATTTACAAGGTGCGCACCGTTGGAATCAAAAAACAGTTTTTTATGAAGAGGCTTCTAAAGTGCCTTTCATCATGAGTTATAATAATGGGAAGCAATTAAAGTCGGAGGTTTTTGTGCAATCAGGCATTGATGTATTACCCACTATTTGTGATTTTGCAGGCATCCCCATTCCTGCGACTTCGAAAGGGAAAAGCTTAGCGAGTGTATTTACGCAAATAAGTCAAGTTCCGAATCGAGATTATATTGTTGTTTCAGATCAATTATCACAGGGCGCTCCGGTGAATGGACAACAATTAAATCCAGAAGGTAGAATGCTTCGTAACAAACAATTTAAATATTGGATTTATAATTACGGAACGCAAACGGAAGTTTTATATGATATCGTAAATGATCCAGGAGAAATGGTTAATTTAATTGACGACCCCAAATACAAAAGTGCATTAAAAAATTGCAGGGCACAATTATTCTCTTGGGCTACGGAGTACAAGGATCCCTTTATAAAATATTTAGTGCAATAACCTTATTTATTTTTATTAGTCTTTCCCCAATTTTGATATTGTGTTTTTAATTCGTTGACAATAGCAGGGTGACTTGTTGCGACATTGGTTGATTCAGAAGGATCGGCTTCTAAATCAACTAAAAATAAAATATCGGCATCGGTCAAAGTTCCTTTATTAGAAGTATCCACTGGGTTACCCATCAATTTCCATTTTCCTTTTCTTGCCACCCACATTTTTTTAAATTCCCAGCAATATCCTTCTGGATGCATGGTTTCAGCAGCTGCACTATTAATAACGGATACTAAGCTTTTCCCATCTATGTCGTTGCGTGGTAATTTGATATTACAATATTCAGCAAGGGTAGGGAACCAATCTGTATTGACTGCAAATTGATTACGAACTTGTCCCTTTGGAATTTTACCAGGCCAACTAATAATCGAAGGAACACGAATTCCCCCTTCAAATAAACTCGCTTTTGCACCACGGTATATGCCAGCACTACCGCCACCAAAATGCGCACGCTCTTCAGTTGAATAGCCATTGTCTGATTGAAAAATAATAATCGTATTATTCGTAAGTCCAAGTGCATTTACTTTTTGTAGTAAGTCGCCAATTTTATCATCTAAGCTGGTCATGAATGCGGCATACAAATTACGTGGATAAGGAACTCCTTTTTTATTATAGTATTCTAACCATTTTGGATCTCCTTGATATGGATAATGCGGCATATTGATAGCGAAGTATATAAAAAATGGATCGCGCTGCGATTTTTCCATGAATTCACCAGCTTCTTTGACCATTAAGTCAGGAAAATATTGGCCAGGATAAAAAACTTCTTTTCCATTTCTGTATAAGTCATGTTTGTTGGGGCCATTCCAATAAAAATAATGTGAGTAGTTGTCAATGCATCCAACCATGTGTCCAAATGAATAGTCAAAGCCTTGTGCATTAGGGCGCATTTCAGTTTTATAACCTAAATGCCATTTTCCAATATGTGCAGTATTATATCCCACACTTTTAAAAAGTTCAGCAAGTGTGTAACGGTCATTGGGCAAGCCAACATCTCCATTGGTTTCAGAAGCGTTTCCTGGCAAGCCTGCACGTTGTGGATTTAAGCCAGTAAGTAAGGAAGCTCTGGAAGGAGAGCAAACAGGAGAGGCGTAAAATTGGGTAAACATGGTACCAGTGGCAGCTAATCGGTCAATATTGGGCGTTAATAAATCTTTAGCACCATAGCAATTTAAATCAATGGCACCCTGATCGTCAGAATAAATCACAATCACATTTGGTCGCTGTTGCGCATAGGAAGTAGTTAATCCCATAATGCAAATGGAAACTAAGATTGTCTTATATAGATTATTAAATTTCATCATGCGTTATTTCATTTATTACTAACAACAAGATATTCAAATTTATTAAAATTGCTTCCTTTTAAATTAATTATTCAAGCATCTAGATTCGGCTTAAATTTTGCATCATAAATCAAAAATAGAAGGGTTATCTTTTGTTGATTATTTATATAATGTGTAATTTAATGGGTATGAAAATGAATAGATTATATTGCTTTTTGACCTTGCTTATTTTTTCGGTATTTCAATCAAATGAATTAGCTGCGCAAACGAAAAAACCGAGTAAACGACCTCCTAATATTTTATTTGCCATTGCCGATGATCAGTCCTATCCGCATACTTCAATGTATGGTCAAAAAACATACCATACACCTGCGTTTGATCGTATAGCAGCGAATGGGATACTTTTTAATAATGCATTTGTAGCTGCGCCACAATGTAGTCCATCAAGGGCTGCGATATTAACGGGTAGGCAAATTTGGCAGTTAGAAGAAGCCGGAACGCATGCGAGTTATTTTCCCAATAAATTCCCCGTATTTACAACTGCATTGGAAGCGTCTGGTTATTTTATTGGTTTCACCGGTAAGCCTTGGGATCCAGGAAATTTTATTGATGCAGGGTGGAAGCGAAACCCAGTAGGACCGGAATATAATCGGAAAGAATTTACAACGGTGCCAACAACAGGGATAAGTAAGACGGATTATGCTTCTAATTTTGAAGAATTTTTATCACAGAAACCTGCGGATCAACCATTTTTCTTTTGGTATGGATCAAGGGAGCCACATCGTAATTATGAGGAAGGTTCTGGTGCAAAATCAGGCTTAGACATCAATGGGGTATCCGTACCCTCCTTTCTACCGAATGCGGATGTAGTAAAAAATGACATGCTTGACTATGCGCTTGAAATTGAGTGGTTTGATAAGCAGTTAGATAAGATCATAAATATGTTAGCAGCTGCTGGCGAATTGGAAAATACAATTATAGTGGTGACTGCCGATAATGGGATGGCCTTTCCATATGCAAAAGCGAATTTACAGGAATATGGAATACATGTTCCTTTAGCTATCAGTGGCCCTGGCATTAACGGCAAGCAAAGAAAGGTAAATGACTTAGTTAGTTTAATTGATTTAGCACCCACCTTTTTGGATATGGCGGGAGTGAAACATTTTGAGGGGATCACTGGTAAATCATTGGTGCCTATTTTTTCTAGTAATAAATCAGGATTCATTGATACTTCAAGATCCTATATTTTAGCAGGGAGGGAAAGACATTCGCATGCAAGGCCTGATAATGTTGGTTATCCAGCCAGGGCAATTCGTACGAATAACTATTTATATATTGAAAATTTTAAAACAGATCGATGGCCTGCAGGTGATCCATCGATTTTAGAAAAAGTGGAATTAACAGAAAAGAAAGGAGATATGAAACCGATTTTGGAAGGGTATGATGATATTGATGATTCTCCCACAAAATCATTCATGATAAAAAATAAAGCAAATTTTGCAAAGCTTTTCAAAAAGGGATTTGAGAAAAGGAATTCGGAGGAATTATATGATATCCTAAAAGATCCTTTTTGTTTAAATGATCTTTCTGGGCAAGCTAGTGTAGCTAAAATTAAAACGCAATTAAAAAGTAAATTGGATCAATCCTTAACAACACAGGGGGATCCTCGTGTATTAGGTAATGGTGATATTTTTGATAGTTATCCTCGTTTTGGTTTAATGCGTCCTTTTGAAGGGTTTAAAAAAAGAGGGAAGTATAATCCAGCCTTTATAAAAAAATAAATTCATTCATGAAAAGTACATTATTGGTTTTTGCTTTTTTATTTAGTTCTCAGTTTGCACATGCAAATGATACCATACCCCAACGACCTAATATCATTTATATAATGGCGGATGATATGGGTTATTCTGATATCGGCTGCTACGGAAGTGAAATTAAAACACCTAATTTGGATAAGATAGCTGCCAGTGGAATTAAACTTCGAAGTTTTTATAATAATGCAAGATGTTGTCCAACTAGGGCCTCTCTATTAACAGGGCAGTTTCCACATACGGTAGGTATGGGTGAAATGGTGAGCCCTGAAACTGCGCCCATACAAACAGGAAGTTACCAGGGTTATTTAGATCCAAAGTATCCAACCATTGCAGAAACTTTGAAAGCCAATGGTTATAACACTTATATGACAGGGAAGTGGCATGTAGGGGAACGTTCACAACATTGGCCATTAACAAGAGGCTTTGAGCATTATTTTGGTTTAATTTCAGGAGCCTCTAGCTATTATGAAATTATTCCACAAGAAATTGGGAAACGTCACATTGTATTAGATGACAAGGATTATGAAATTCCGAAGGATAGCTTCTATTTAACAGATGCATTTACTACTTATGCGATTCAATATTTAAATGATCAAAAAAAGAACCACGCTTCGAATCCGTTTTTTTTATACTTAGCGTATACTGCACCACATTTTCCGATTCAAGCGTATGAGCAAGATATAGTTAAATATGAAAAATTATATGAGCAGGGTTGGGATATCACAAGAACGAATCGATACAAAAAAATGATTCAGTTAGGTTTAATTGACAAACGTTATCAATTAACTGAAAGGCCAGCTGATATTGAAGATTGGGATAAGGTGGCTGATAAAAAACAATGGGTAAGAAAAATGGCTGTATATGCTGCAATGGTTGATCGAATGGATCAAAATATTGGTCGATTAATTGCTGCTTTAAAAGCAAATAAGCAATACGACAATACACTGATTGTTTTTATGTCTGATAATGGGGGCTGTGCTGAAAACGTGGATGGTCGGAATTTTAATGATAAAAATGTACCTATTGGCGCGAAAGGATCTTATGTAACTTATGATTATCCTTGGGCCAATGTTTCCAATACGCCATTCAGAAAGTACAAAAAATTTATGCATGAAGGTGGTATGATAACTCCTTGCATAATACAATGGCCTGCAAAAATTAAAGCCAAGCCTGGGTTTAATGAGGGCGTAGGTCATGTCATTGATTTATTACCCACCAGTTTAGAATTAGCAGGCGTGCCTATTAATAATTTACCCGGTCAAAGTTTAAGTTATTTATGGAATGGCAAAGCTATGCAACCAGAAACTTATTTTTGGGAGCATGTTGGCAATAAGGCAATGCGTAAAGGAAATTGGAAAATAGTTAAAGATATAGAAGATGCCGATTGGGAATTATATGATATGTCAACGGACTTGACGGAATCCAATAATTTAGCAAAAACGAATACTGCATTATTAAATCAAATGATTGCAGAATACGAGCTTTGGACAAAGAATAATGACGTAAAAGTTTTTGTCAAAGGAAAAAATAAAGCGGATTAATTTGTACTATTTCTCTTTTTTAGAATAGCGACAATCACTAGGTTTTGATTTGATAAAGTAGGTTTTATAATTTTTAGCAGTCGGATCCATGCAGCCTTCTAAATTTAAAATTTTAATACTTTTAAATTCAACAGGGTGACTTTCACTTTGTAATGAAATAGTTCCTTCTGTTAATAATTGGCCACTGGTGCCAAAAATGGTTTCCTGACCACTTACATTTCCACCACCAATTTGTGGCTTTTCGTATGACAAAACCATTTTATCATTGGCAAAATGTTGTACAATTGAATCTCCTAATACAATCACTTCGGCAGTCACCCATTGATCACCATGATAGGTGTCAGAAGTGGAATTAATACAATGAGGTGTAAATACTTTTCCATTCATGACTACATTTGTTCCAGGCGTACATAGGTTGCAAGTGGTACGTTTCTCTTTGCCATTGCCTCCCAATAATTGTACTTCAATAGATACAGGAAAGTCCTGATCCTTACCGATGGATTCAGGGGATTGTCCATGAATCATAATGCCACTATTTCTATAAGCCCAACCTGGGCCATCTTTGGCTTGCTCACCTGTAAAGCGGTATTGCAATTTAATGTGGTAATAGCTGAACTTTTTATTATAGAATAAATGTCCAAATTGCTCATTAAAAGTATCATATTGGTCATAACTCACCACTAGTTTTTCATCCACCACCCGAAATGTATTTTTAGCATTTTCGCCTGCTGCTGCATACCTAATTTTAGGTGTCCATCCAGTTAAGTCTTTACCATTAAACATGGTTTCCCATGACTCTGTAGTTGATTTCTGTCCTATAACAGCTGTTGAAAATAATAGGGATAAAGCGAATAAAAATTTCATAATTCAAATAGTTAAAAGTGGTAAAATCCTTCAATTAGGAGTATTAAATTAATACATTTTGAGATAGTTATCAATTGTTTAACTATTTTTTTCAATAACTAGGGAATGTATAGGCTATTTCATTTAATTGATTTGTAATCACAGTTAATTTTATTATATTGTTAAATAAATTTTACATCTTATGAGATCATTCATTTTAACCTTCTTAGTTGCCTGTATTTCAGTAACTGCTTTTTCACAAAATCAGTATACAATCATCCCTGAGCCACAAAAATTAATACCTGCAAATGGGGTATATTCATTTAAGTCAAATACGGTTATTACTGTAATAGCTAAGGATAATGATATTTCTTCTGTAGCTAAAATGCTTTCTGAACAATTAAAAGCATCCTTTGATCTTGTATTACCTGTAAAGGCAGGTGCATTAAAATTAACTGGTATCTTTTTTGTTCAAAATGACCAATTGGGGGATGAGGCGTATCAATTAAATATTACCACTAAAAATATCACCATTCAATCCAAAAATGGCAAAGGTGCTTTTTATGCATTACAATCCTTATTTCAATTAATGCCTGCACAAGTTTATGCAGCGGCGAAGTCAAATTTAATTGCAACAGTTCCAGCTTGCCAAGTGGAAGATGCCCCTAGATTCAACTATCGTGGTTTAATGTTGGATGCGGGTAGACATTTTTATACTGTTGATTTTATCAAACGATATATTGATTTAATGGCAGTGTATAAGTTGAATACGTTTCATTGGCATTTAACAGAAGATCAAGGCTGGAGAATAGAAATAAAGAAATATCCTTTATTGACTAGTATTAGTTCCATCAGAAAGGAGAGTATGGTGGGTGCTTACAAGGACATGAAATTTGATAAAACACCTTATGGCGGTTTTTATACACAGGAGGATATTAAAGAAGTGGTAGCCTATGCTTCTAAAAAATTCGTTACCATTATTCCTGAAATTGAAATGCCAGGGCATTCGCAAGCATTGTTAGCTGCTTATCCGCAGTTGGGTTGCAATCCAGATAAAATTTACGAGGTGGCTACCAAGTGGGGTGTATCTGAAGATGTTTTATGCCCACGTGAAGAAACTTTTACTTTTATGCAGGATGTACTTACGGAAGTGATGGCTTTATTTCCTGGGCAATATATTCATATTGGTGGGGATGAGTGTCCTAAAAAACAATGGAAGGAAAGTAGATTTTGTCAGGATTTAATTAAAAAATTAAAACTGAAAGATGAACATGAATTACAAAGTTATTTTATCGGCAGAATTGATAAATTTATTACCTCTAAAGGTAAAAAGATGTTGGGTTGGGATGAAATTTTAGAAGGAGGACTTTCGCCAAATGCAATGGTTATGTCATGGAGAGGAACTGCTGGGGGGATTGAAGCTGCTAAACTAAATCATGATGTCGTAATGTCACCAAATAACTTTTTGTATTTGGATTATTATCAAGCAGATCCTAAAACACAACCATTGGCGATTGGGGGTAATTTATCTTTATCAAAATGCTATTCCTTTGAGCCAGATTTACCTGAATTAACCGAAGCCGAAGCAAAACATATTGTGGGTGTACAAGCCAATTTATGGACTGAATATATTGGAACTCCTGCTTATGCGGAGTATATGACTTTTCCAAGGGCATTGGCCTTAGCTGAAATTGGATGGTCGCCCAAGCGTCCAAAAAATTACACCGCATTTTCAAATAGGGTTAAAAAACATATGCCAGTGATGGATGCTTTAAAAATTAATTATTGCAATGTTGATTTAAAGTAACCGTTGTTATTATTTTCCAATTTGATTGATGGTATTTTGAATAAGTCCTTTAACTATTTTTCCATTATCATCTAAAAATTGGAATGTTATCTCCATGACATTGGTAGTTTTTAAATCCGTAATACTTAGGAATACTTCTTTCTTATCCTTACTTAAAATTGCATTTTTAACGAGCAGTGTTTTTGTATTGTAATGATCAGAGCCATATTTTCTAGACCTTTTTAAATCCCATGTTTCTACTTGATAGGATTTAATATTTTCTACATTATTTTTATTGAGTTCATGAGAGAAACGGATGCGAATACCATTGGCTAATACATTAAGTGATAATGGTACAATAGTTTTTTCGCCATTATATCTAATACGATAAAATCCACCTAATTCCGGTTGTGCTGAACCCCATGCAGATAAGCCACATGCATATAATTGGCCGTCTCCTGGATTAAATCTACCACGCATCACGCCAGTAGAAAATGGCGCAATTGGTAATTCAAAAACACCACCTTGCATTTGATTGCCTTTCTTTTCATGGGGCACAATAAATACCTTACCATAACCATATGAAAAACTAAGTAAGCTTCCATTGAGCGGCCCCCAAGCCTTGCTATCCACCCAAAGTAATTCAGAAGGGGATCTATCCATATCTCTTTCCACCCAGGTTAAGGGTTGTTCCATGCCAGTATCTGAACTATCTGATGAAGCATTATATCCGAACATGTTTCCATAAAATTTATTGGTGGGTGTTACCCAATTAATGCGATTCATTGGATTCCAATGACCTTCTTGGTCAGTCACTATAAAACTTCCATCTGGATTAATACACACCCCATTGGCTGCTCTAAATCCGTGAGCTACAATACTGGTTTCTTGGCCATCTTTAGATACTTTGAGTAGCGTTCCATGTTGCGGAACTAATGAAGTTCGGGCATGTCTTGCGCTTTTCGCATAGTAAAAATTTCCTTCTTTATCTGTTTGAAGGCCCATCGCGAATTCATGAAAATGATTGGTTACTTGATGATCACTATTAAAACTTTCATAATAATCAATTTCTTCATCCCCATTAAGATCATGCAATTTTACAAGTTGATCTCTGCAGGTAACAAATATTTTTTTATCAACTATTTTAATTCCTAGGGGTTGAAATAATCCCGAAGCAATTCTTTTCCAAGTTAGTTTTCCTTCTTGTTGAAGCACACCTTCTACCAACCAAACATCCCCATCGGTGGAACAGATGACTGCTTTATTTCTATCCGCTAAAAAATCGATACCACTTAATCGCATTTGATTTTTCCATGGGCTTTGATAAGGAAGTTCCATTCTGTCCACTTTAAATGCGCCAGGTTGATTCCCTTTGGTAATATTCGTAATTAACTTTTGAGCATATTGTGGGGCACCTCCATTAGTATAAGCTAAAAGGTTTTCTGGTTTTTTTGAATTTTTTGATAATTCTTCAAAATTTATAATTTTTTTATTTGCGATTAATAGTTTGATATTTATTTTTTTTGCAGCAGGAATATTTAAAACAAAAAAATCATTTTCTTTTTTTATTTCAGCATCAGTACCTATGAGCGCAACATGGGTATTGATGGGTGCAACCCTCATTTTTAATTTGGTGGTTGAAGCGGACATATTTAAACTGCGTGTAAAAATGGGAGATTCAGTTGTGCCTTCTAATGATAATTTTTCAAGTACCTCTGAATTTCCCACCTTATAGGAAATAATTATTTTATCTTGATAGTGATAAAGCCCTTTATACTGTGCCCATGTTCTAGGTAATGGCCCAAATCTTCTATTATCCACTGCTTTAAATCGGGTATCTACAAATGAACCGTCTATTGGATTTGCCCAACTAGGACCCACAGGTGTTGCATACTGTAGTTCCCCAATGGTTCGGGGTGAAATATTATGTTGTCCATTAAAAAGAATTCCTTCCCAGTCAATAAATCCTTTTCCTGTCCACGCGCCTGCAATACGCATTAAATCATGATCAAATATCATCCACGCTTTTCCTGCTGCAATACCACCTGGGCCATCATCTAATCGCACAGCAATTCCTTTGTATGCGTAATTAGCATTCACTAAATTTTCATTTTTTAATGGGGATGGGCCTCTTGAAATTTCTCTCGGCTTGGCATTGGCTTCAACTAATTCGTAGGTATTGATTAAAAAATTTCCATAATCCATTTCAGCCCAACCTTCTTTTTTAATGCTAGTTGGCCCTGTGGATTTACCAGTGGGCAAACTTGCTAAATAATTGGAATCAATATTAAAGTAAGCAGCCTTGTTTTGTTTTAAAATAAATTCTTCTCTTATATATTGAATGACATTATATTTTTCAGTAGGGGTTAATGTGGTTTGAGGAGGCATTCCACCATAACCCCTTGTTAAAGTTTGGTATATGGAATAAGGATCTTTACCCACTTTAAATTGATCCTTCCAATATTTAAATGCAGTAGGTAAGGAGCCTTCCTGTTTGGGTGTGCCATGGCAATTAACACAATTTCTATTGTATATTTTTTTTCCATCCATAAATGCCTCCTCTTGATTGCGTTGTATGGTGTTTAGTATTCCTTTATGATCAATATCTTTTTCATATGCAGGTAACATGGATTCCTCCATGGTGAATGTAACTTGAGGAGGGTTGAAAGTATTGTTATTACATGCAGCAACTATAATAATGAAGCTAATTATGATAGGGTACTTTTTATTTATAATTGACATAGGGGTTGCGTTTAAATAAGTATTTGTAAAGGGTTATACTTTATCTAACTAAATATACTAAATATTCTATCATAGTAAACTTTATAATCATGTATAAATTGGGATGATAGTTAATTTGTATGGTAAACGACGTATTGATTTTATCAAAATCAATAAATAGTATATATATTTAATGAGTTAATAAACTGGGGTTTATCCCTAATTTTTAAATTATGAAAGACAGAATAAAAGTCATTTTCCGTTTGTTATTGTTATTACAATATTCATTTATTCAAGCGCAAAATTGGGCGCCTGTTCCTGGCCAAATAATGACAAACTGGGCCAATGATGTTACCCCTGAAAATGTATGGAAGGAATACCCAAGACCACAAATGGTACGAACCGATTGGCTTAATTTAAATGGCTTATGGGATTTTGAAATTACAGAACTTGATACGAATAAAATAGCCACTAACTATGCTCGTAAAATTTTAGTCCCATTTTGTGTTGAGTCCGCACTATCAGGTATTAAAGAAACAATTACGGGCAAGCAACAAATGAGGTATCGACGGTATTTTACTATCCCCTCCAATTGGAATCAAAAACATTTGATTTTACATTTTGAAGCAGTAGATTATGAAACCAAAGTTTGGGTGGATGGAAAATATGTAGGTATGCATAAAGGTGGATATGATCATTTTCAATTTGATATTGCTAGATTTTTAAACAAGGACGAAAAGCATGAAATTAAATTAGTGGTTTGGGATCCAACCAATGAGGGGTCGCAACCTATTGGTAAGCAAGCTTTACCTGCCATTAGGAATAGGACTAAGTATACTGCAACTAGTGGAATTTGGCAAACGGTATGGTTAGAGCCTACTAATGAGGTAGCGATTGAAAGTATAAAAATCATTCCCAATATTGATAACGGAACTATATCATTGCAAACCAAAGTAGTTGGTGCAACGCAAGGTGCTCGTTTAAAAATTCAAGCTTTTGATCAAGGGAAGGAAATCGCAAGTTCAATTGCTGCAATTGGTGAACCTGTTTCTTTACAATTAAATCAACCAAAGTTGTGGAGTCCTTCGACTCCCTTTTTATATGATTTAAAATTAAGTTTGGTAAAAGATGATAAAGTTTTGGATGAGGTAAGTAGTTATTTTGGTATGCGGAAAATTTCAATGGGGCGTGATCAGGAAGGGTATATGCGTATTTTATTAAACAACGAAATCATTTACCAGCTTGGGCCACTAGACCAAGGGTATTGGCCGGATGGCATTTTGACGCCTGCATCTGACCAAGCCTTAAGATATGACATTACCTATTTAAAAAAGATTGGCGCAAATATGGATCGTATGCATATGAAAGTGCAGCCTGAAAGATGGTATTATCATTGTGATCAATTAGGCATTTTAGTTTGGCAGGATATGGTTAGTCCAACAAAATTTATTGACACGAAAAGTAATTTGAATCCTAGTGATTTTGAATTAGAACATAATATAACAGTGGATCAATTGTACAATCATCCATCTATTATTCAATGGGTGTTATTTAATGAAAGTTGGGGGCAATATGATACCGAAAGATTAACCGCAGCATTAAAAGCAAAGGATCCTACTAGATTAGTGATTAATGCGAGTGGATGGCATGATAAGAAGGTAGGGGATATCAGGGATTTTCATGATTATACCATTCATCCTGCAATCGCCTTGGTCAATAAAAATGATGATCGGGCAATGGTTTTAGGTGAGACTGGCGGTATTGATTTATTAATTCCAGGACATTTATGGACCACAGATTTAAAAGGGGGAACCAAAATCAAAACCGATTGGAATATTGATTTTAAAAAAGGCATTGTCAAATCAGCTGATGAATTAATAGAAAAGTATAAAATTTTATTGGATGATTTGTTCCAGCTTAAAAAGTATGGTTTAAATGCAGTGGTGTATACACAAATTAGTGATGTGGAAGATGAGATAAGTGGATGGATGACTTATGATCGTAAAGTGAGTAAACTACCTGAAACAACCTTTGCATCATTACATGAACAATTTTTTAAGCCAACGATTACTGGTAAATTTATTTTGCCACTTTCAATAAATGAACCCCAACAATGGAATTATAGTTTTACAGCGCCATCTAATGATTGGATTAAAAATGCAACAACATCCGATTTTAAATTGGGGGAAGCGCCATTTGGGGTCGAAAATAAAATTATACCCAAAGTAAACACCCCTTGGAATACAAATAGTTTGTTTTTAAATAAGGAGTTCACTTTAACATCAGTTCCATCAAAGTTATCCTTGATCGCATGTAATACGGGGATCACCGATGTTTATATTAACGGAGCCTATGTGATGCAGTTCAATAATTTTTTAAAGAATGATCCGGAGGTAAAAATTAGTGAAACTTTACTTTCTGATGAAGCGATGAAATTGCTTAAAGTAGGCGTGAATCAGTTATCACTTAAGTTTAATTTTCCATCAGTAGGTAAGCCTGTTTACTATTATGATTTTGGGATAAAAGAATATTAGCATTTCTTTCATATTAGGATGGCGCTTTCACTTTGTTCAAGCGCAGCTTATTCAAGAATCTTTGGATGGCGCTTTCACTTTGTTCAAGCGCAGCTTTTTCAAGAATCTTTGGATGGCGCTTTCACTGCTTTCAAGCGCAGCTTATTCAAGAATCTTTGGATGGCGCTTTCACTGCTTTCAAGCGCAGCCTCTCGTATTGGGCTTACCCAAAGCCCTTTAAAAACATCAGCTTCGCTGATGTTTTTGCTTTTGCATTCTCATCGCCGCATTAAAGCAAGCTTTATGCGACTCTTTGAATGCAAAAGCCCCACGATTTCTCGTGGGGCTTTGTGACCGCGTTAGGATTCAAACCTAAAACCCCCTCATCCGTAGTGAGGTACTCTATTCAGTTGAGCTACGCAGCCATTTCCCTAGTTATAGGGGGTGCAAATATATTTGAAATACCTCATTCCCCCAAGGAAAAAGTCAATTATCGGTACTAATTTCTAATAATGCCAGCGTACAAATGCCTCAATAGCAGCATATTTGGTCAATCCTAGGCGTGCATAAATGTCTGCGGTATGTGCATTGCGAATTTCTGCTCTTTGCCAAAATTCCCTTGCATCCGTACCTTGGAAGGGCACACTGTCCTTTTGGGATTGGTGTATGAATATGCCAAAACGCTTTTTTAATACCTGATCTGGGCTCATTGGAAGGGCCATTTCAATTTCAGCAATATCCCATTCCTGCCAAGCACCCTTATATAACCAAACCCAGCAATCTTTAATCCATTCTGCCCCAGATGCCTTAAGTCGGCGTAAGCTTTCAAATATGATCTCTAAACAAACTTTATGGGTACCATGTGGATCCGCTAAATCACCTGCACAATAAATTTGGTGCGGTTGCAATTTATTTAAATAGTCCATGGTGATTTTAATATCTAATTCACTCATTGGCTTTTTCTCAATGGCCCCAGTTTCATAAAAAGGCAAATCTAAAAAATGGTGGTTCTCGTCTTTCAAGCCAACATAACGACAAGTAGCTTTTGCTTCACAGCGACGAATAAGTCCTTTGATCGCCCTGATTTCTGCAGTATCAATATGGTCGGATTTTTTTTCAGCTAAATAAGCACGTGCATTGATTAAAATTTCTTGACTTTTTTTATTGTCTATCCCAAACAAATCTTCAAAACCAACAGCAAAGTCTAAAAACCGGGTAACAAATTCATCGGTCACTGCAATATTACCACTCGTTTGATAGCCAACATGAACATCATGCCCTTGATCTTGCAAACGCATAAAGGTTCCGCCCATACTTATAATATCATCATCAGGGTGGGGTGAGAATATTAAAACTTTTTTTGGAAAAGGATTACTCCGTTCTGGATGTGCTGGGATAACAACATTGGGCTTGCCACCTGGCCATCCAGTAATAGTATCCCGCAACATATAAAACACTTGTAAATTAATATCGTAAACAGATTCTCTTAAAACTAATAAGTCAGCCAAACTATTTTCCGTATAATCATTTGCTGTTAAGCTTAAAATTGTTTTATCTAATTTTAACGCTAATTCAATGACTGCTTTTTTAATTAGCGCTGGTGTCCAGTCAGTGCTTCCTGTAAGCCAAGGTGATTTATGTCTGGTTAAATCGGTAGCAGCTATTTCATCTATTACAAAAGTACAATCATCATGGTTTTGTAAAACACTTGCAGGCACTTGTTCTGTAATATTTCCTTCCACTGCCTTTGCTACAATATCCGCTTTACTTTCCCAAGCCAATAAAATTATTTTTTTGGCTTTCATGATGCTACTAATACCCACAGTGATGGCAAGTTTAGGCACTTTATTCAAATCTTGAAACTCGTAGGTGTTTGCAATTCTTGTTTGTTGGTCTAAATGTATTATCCTGGTTTTTGAATGGAAGCTTGAACCTGGTTCATTAAATCCAATATGACCATTTTTACCAATGCCTAATATTTGCAAATCAATCCCACCTGATTTTTCTATAATTTCTTCGTAACCTGCACAAAGTTCCTTGATTTGATTCTGTGCCCATTCGCCATTAGGAATATGAATGTTTTCTGGTTGAATATCAACTTGGCTAAATAAATGACGATGCATAAAACTCCAATAACTTTGGTAGGACGTTTTATTAATTGGGTAGTATTCGTCTAAGTTAATGCTGATTACATTTTTAAAACTCAAACCTTCTTCCTTGTGTAATCGCACTAGTTCCTTGTATAATAAAATAGGGGTGCTGCCCGTAGCCATTCCAAGCACACAGTTTTCTTTTTTTGCTTGCTTATCTTTAATGAGTGTTGCAATTTGAGCTGCTACCATGATAGACCCATCGTTGGAGCTAGGGAATATCTTAACTGGAATTTTTTCAAATAATTCAATCATGCAATATTATTTTATTATTCTACTTTACTGATTTTTATCACATTCGTTGGCAGGTGTAATTCAACTGGCGTGCTACCTGTATTTACCACCACATCGTCCGATTGGACATACCCTTGTTTTTTTAATATTGAAATTTGGTCCTTAATGATATTATCTAAACTTTCTTCTTTGTTGTAATAAAGCGCTTTTACACCCCAGCTTAAGCTAAGTTGGTTAACCAAGCTTTTTTCCTTTGTAAAAATGAATAAAGGGGCTTTAGGTCGGAAGCTGCTTAACATAAAAGCAGTGTATCCGCTTTGGGTCATACCGATAATGGCTTTTGCCTCACTATCATCGGCTAGTTTACAACCATTATAACAAACAGCGTCACTTAAAAATGAAGGAGAATGTGATTGTGGTTTAAAGTCATCCGCACGATTATATTTGTAGCCATTTTGTTCAACTTCGTGTATAATTTTACGCATGGTTTCAATCACCAATACTGGGAATTGACCAGTAGCCGTTTCGCCACTTAACATCACCGCATCGGCACCTTCAATAACCGCATTGGCTACATCCGTAATTTCACTTCGATTGGGTTTTACTCTATCAATCATGCTTTCCATCATTTGTGTAGCAACAATGACAGGTTTCGCTCGATGCAAACATTTTCTGATTAATTCTTTTTGAATTAAAGGAATTTTTTCAACTGGAAGTTCAACACCTAAATCACCACGTGCAATCATAATTGCATCACTTGCATGGATGATGTCTCTGATATTGGATAATGCTTCAGGCATTTCAATTTTTGCAATAATTTTTGATTTACTATTATTCTTTATTAAGATGTCTCGCAACATTTCAATATCTGCCACTCTTTTTACAAAACTTAAAGCTACCCAATCTAATTGTTCTTTGATAATGAAATCAGTATCTTCCAAATCCTTTTCGGTTAATGCAGGCAAGGATATTTTAGTATCTGGCAGATTGATTCCTTTTTTGGAAGAAATAATACCACCCAAGGTGACTTTTACTTTTACATCCCCATTTTTTTCAACACTACTTACCATCACTTCAATCTTTCCATCATCAATCATGATAGTATTTCCAACTATTACATCACCCGCCAAGTTAGGGTAGGAGACATATATTTTTTCAAGGGTACCAATACATTTTTCATTCGTGAAAGTTAATATATCACCCGCTTTAACTTCTAATCTGTTATCAGCAATTTCACCCACTCTTAATTTAGGCCCTTGTAAATCGCCTAATATAGCAATACTGCATCCCAATTCTTGATTGATGCCACGAATATGGTCAATAATTTTCTTTTTGTCCTCATGACTGCCATGCGAAAAATTTAAACGAAAAACATTCACACCAGCAATGACTAAGTTTTTTAATTGGTCATAGGAATCGCAAGCTGGCCCAACGGTCGCAACTATTTTTGTTTTGTGGTGTATGTTTTTAAATGCTGTCTGCTGGCTCATTATATTTTCGGGGTTATTTTTAATTTTTATAAGTAGTTTTTTTGTAAAAAAGTTAGCTCGCTAATATTTTTACGATTTTCAACCATTCCTCTGATATTTTCTGTTTTGCTTTTACTGCACTATCTAGTGGGGTATATTTCATTTTATTATCTTCAATCCCCACCATTACATTATGTGTTCCATTTAACAAACACTCTACAGCGTGATAGCCCATTCTGCTTGCGATCAATCGATCCAAACAACTCGGAGATCCACCTCTTTGGATATGACCCAAAATACAAACGCGAATATCTGCATTGGGTAATTTTTCCTTTAAAAAATTTCCGACCTGTGTACCACCACCAAATTCATCACCTTCCGCAACTACAATTAAGTTCACCAATTTTCTTCGCTTTTCTTTTTCAGTCAATGCAGCAATTAATGCATTCATATCAGTTTTAGTCTCAGGAATCAAAATATTTTCAGCACCTGTTGCAATACCACTATGCAAGGCAATATATCCTGCATCTCGGCCCATTACTTCAACAACGAATAAGCGGTCATGCGCATCCGCGGTATCTCTAATTTTATCAATGGCTTCTACTGCAGTGTTGACTGCTGTATCAAATCCAATAGTAAAATCACTACCTGCTATATCTTTATCAATGGTACCAGGAATTCCAATACAAGGGATATCGAATTCAGTACTGAACTTTTGTGCGCCTTTAAAACTACCATCACCACCTATGACAACGATACCGTCAATATTTCTCTTTTTTAAATTTGCATAGGCGATTTTTCTGCCTTCTGGTTCAAAAAAATCCTTGCTTCTTGCTGTTTTTAAGATTGTTCCTCCGCGTTGAATGATATTAGCCACTGATCTTGAATCCATTGGAAATATGTCATCGTCAATCATTCCATTATAGCCTCTTGCTACACCAAATACTTCTAATCCATGGTATAAAATAGTTCTAACCACTGCTCTAATAGCTGCGTTCATCCCGGGGGCATCGCCACCTGAAGTCAGAACGGCAATTTTGGTCACTTTTTTTGTGGACATATGCTAATCAATTGTAGGTTAATGCATTGATTTTTAATTTGGAATTCAAATGCGGCTTAACTAAATGGAGCTACAAATTTAATCAATTGGGGGTTAATTTGTAGATTAAATTATAAATTGTGGGTATTTTTCTACAAAACACGAAGAATCGTTAGTTTTTGCACACTATAACTACTATACAGTAAATGTAAGGTGATCCATAGATCAAAATCAAGGGAAGGGGTTTGCGTAAACCTATAAAAACATTTAGGTACTATTTACTTTCTAAAACCAGCAAATCATTAAAGGCAATTTCATATTCCTTATTCATGGATCTAATCAACGCATTTTTATCCTGGTAGCTTTTTTCAACTATATGGAACTTTTGGGTGTCAGAATAAATAGTTGGATCCGCCATTTGGGCTTCTATCGTTAATTTTTCCTGTTGCAATATTTCAATATTATGCTCCAATTGTGCAATGGCGCGTTGTAATTTTTGTATTTGTTTTTGCAAATCCTTATCAATAGCTACATTGGGTTCGGCAGTTTTAACGACTGATTCTTGCTTGGATTGTTTTTTGTTTTCCTTGGCGTTTGTATTTTTTGCGGGCTCGGTGGTCGCAACTTTTGCTTTCGCCATTCTTTCCTTCCATTCAAGCCATTCTTGGTAACCCCCTTTAAATTCTATAATTTTTTCATCTTCAATTTCCCAAATCTTATTCGCTGTTTTAGAAATAAAATAACGATCGTGACTTACTAAAATAATAGTACCATCATATTTATTTAAAGCCTCTGCTAATAACTCAACGGTGACCATGTCTAAGTGATTGGTCGGTTCATCTAGCATTAAAAAGTTGGCCTTGCTTATAATTGTTTTTGTAAGTGCAACCCTGGCTTTTTCACCACCACTTAATACTTTAATTTTTTTGTCAATTTCATCACCCCCAAAAAGGAAACAACCCAATAGCGCACGAAGTTCTAAATCAGTTTTTTTAGTGCCACATTCTTGTACTTCCTGTAAAATGGTATTGTTTAAATTTAAGGATTCCAACTGGTGCTGTGCATAAAAGCTTTCATCAACATTATGTCCCCAAACCCTTTCTCCTTCGAACTTTTCCATACCCGCAACAATTCTAAGTAGGGTAGATTTGCCTTTACCATTCGCACCAATGAGCGCAATTTTATCACCTCTTTCAATTTCAGCGAATGCGTTATCCAATATGGTTACATTCGGGAAGCTTTTCCCAACGCCTTTTAAATCAACCAATACTTTCCCAGGTGTTTTTTCTACAGCAAAATTAATTCGAATATTAGGACGTTCAATTTGAACATCTTCAATGACATCCAATTTATCTAAACGCTTTTGTATACTTTGTGCAGCAGCCGCCTTAGATGCTTTTGCTTTAAATCGCTCAATAAACTTTTCTTGTTGTCTGATATAGTCTTGTTGATTTTCAAATGCACGTTGTTGAATTTCAACCCTTTGTTCTTTTTCTACTTCATAATATTCGTAATCGCCGGTGTAAAAATTTAATTGTTGTTGGTACACCTCAACAATTTTATTCACCATTTTATTTAGGAAATATTTATCGTGACTTACAATAACAACACTGCCTTTGTAGTGGATCAAATATTTTTCAAGCCATTCAATACTAGGTAAATCCAAGTGATTGGTCGGCTCATCTAATAATAATACATCGGGTTGTTGTAAAATCATTTTGGCTAATAAAACACGCATTCTCCATCCACCACTAAACTCCAAATAAGGACGAGATAAATCCTTGGTCGTAAAACCTAAACCATGTAAAACTTCCTCTGCTTTATGATTGATATTATACCCATCTAACAAATCAATTTCATGTAAAGCGTCCGTATATTTTATGAGTAAATCATTGTCCTCGGGATTGGCTTCTAATTCAACCCCTAATTTCTCAACTTCTTTTTCTAATTCACGCACTCTTTCAAATGCACCTAATGCCACTTCGGTGATGGATTCGCTGGTGTCAAAACTTAGCAAATCTTGGTGTAAATATCCAATGGTTGTATCTCGGCCTTTTTCAATAGTTCCTTTGGAAGGAGTTAACTGGCCCACTAATAATTTTAATAGTGTTGACTTGCCTGAACCATTATAGCCAATTAATCCGATGCGTTCGCCTGGTTGAATATGCCAGGTTGCTTCACTCACAATTGCCCTTGCGCCAAACTCAAATGTTACATTTTGTAATCCTATTAGCATATTTTTTTCAATTCAGACCGCAAAGTTAGCTAGTTGGAGTATGTAAATTGGTATAAATTTGGGAAAATATTTTATGGGTAAGATTTATATATTCATTTTAAGCATCCTAGTAGTGGCCTGTAATAGCCCTGAAAAGCAGGGTGTACATAAGGATTTGTGGTCATTTGTCGCTTCCAATAACAACCCCCAATTAGATGATTTGTGCACCTTAATCATCAAAGATTACGAGGGAATACTGCTGGGATTAGCTAAAAATGATACTGCCGATGTATTTGCAAAGTCAAAGGCGGTCATTTTAAGATGTGATTCTTTGCCAATTTCATTTATCACGAAGGACACCCTTTTGCTGAATTTATTTAAATCGGGGTTGGTGAACTTGCAGGATGAATTACAAGGGGTCGTATTAGAACAATATCCAGAGGAATTAAACCTGGCGGTGAATATGGCAAGTATTCAATTATTGCATTTATTAGGGAGTGTAGGGTATAATAAACAGGCAGTATATATTTTTAATACCAATGGCAATAAGGCGGATATGGAGGAAGAGGGATTGCTATGGATACATTTAAATAAAAAATCAGTTAACCCCTATTATAATGTTGAAAATGAGTTAGTTACTGCTAATTATATTTTACAAGAAAATTAGTTAATCTTAATCACTGGGTTTGAATACAAACTCAAATTTTGCATTTACTTTATTAGTCGTGGTGATGAAAAATTCCTGTCTGTTATTGCCATCATTAAGCACTACCAAGGCGGTATTTGGAGGTATCGATCCCATATTATGGGCCACAATAATGATATCGTGTTGCCCAATGGTAAATTCAAGGTCAATATGGATCGCTTTGTAACTAAGTCTTTTTAAGTTCGCAATTACCTTGTTGTTGTCATATATGATGATGGTGTCGTTATCGATAGTCCCATTATCATACAAGTCAAGGCTTATTTTTTTACTAGTAGTAGTTACCCTTTTAATTAATTTATTCTCTCTGCCTAATAAAACCCAAGGGAGTGTTTCGTCATTATTATTGCCAGGATTGTTATTACCAGTAAGTGACTCGCTTTTAACTTCTTTGGTTGACATACTTGTTTCTGAATCTTTTGTAGCAGGGAAAGTATTAATAACAATGGGGTCGGCCACTTTTGTGATAGGCGTATTGGACGAAAGGGAAGTATTCAAGGCCGTTTGCGGAATTGCCGCGGATCCTTCTTTTTTAACAGTAACTGGCGAGCTAATGCTAGTAGGTGCGGGTGATTTTAGTTGCGTTGAAGTATTTGTTTTTGTGATATTATTTCCAACATTATTTGCAATCGGATTACCGCTAGATTTTGTGATAATAGTAGTACTGGATTCCTTTGTAATAACTACCGTGCTGGGTTTTTTGGCTACAACTGAAGCTGTAGTTTTAATTGCGTTGCTTGTTTTATTTGCAGCTATGGTTGCAATAGGGGTTTTCTCATTTTTTGCAAGTGCATTATTTCCGCTAGGTTTAACTACCGGTTTTACAATTTTTTTAATTACGCCTTCTTTTTCTAAATACACTTTTCCGCCACCACAATCTCTAGTACCTTTTTCATTATTGGATATATAAGTACCTTGCAATATTCCCCTGCCACGATTATTGGTAAAGGTTAAAAAATTCATCATTAAACAAGCTTGCATATCACCCACAATATTGATGTCCTCAAACTTTGTTTCGTTAATGCTCACCAGTTTTGTATTGACAGAATAAAAACCAGTGGCAATCGCTTTTGCTGAAAAATTGCCAGATAAATTGGTGTAGGTAACCACGCTTAAATCATGGTTCTCATTTTCTATAATTTCAACCTCATAAATATAGATGCGTGATTCAGGATCATTATTAGGGATAAAGTAGCCTTTCCATTTACCCGTTAATTCTTGCGCATGCAAGGGGCTAAATTGGGCCAGGGCGAGCATTAAAAATAATAAGCTTCTCATATTACAAAGCTATGTATAAAATATGAACCGCATTTGTTACCTTTGGCATCTTATATTATATACAAAAATATGGTTCAGATTCAATTTCCAGATGGTGCAGTTCGTCCTTACGAAAAAGGGATTACTGCTTTAGGTATTGCAAAGTCGATTAGTGAGGGCTTGGCTAAAAAAGTATTAGCTGCTTCGGTCAATGGGGAGGTTTATGATGCCACGCGACCTATTGAAACTGATGCTGCTTTAAAATTATTAACCTGGGATGACGCTGATGGTAAAAATACATTTTGGCATTCTTCTGCGCATTTATTAGCAGAGGCGGTGGAGATGCAATTTCCAGGGGCTAAATTTTGGGTAGGACCCGCTCTTGAAAAAGGTTTTTATTATGACATTGATTTAGGCGATAAAACGATCAGAGAAGAAGATGTGTTATTGCTTGAAAAAAAGATGAATGAATTAGCAAAGCAAGCCAATGCATATGTAAGAAAGGAAATGTCTAAGGCAGAAGCAATTGCTTATTTCACAGAAAAAAACGATGAATACAAATTAGATTTATTATCTGGATTAGAAGATGGTAAAATTACTTTTTATACACAAGGTGCATTTACGGATTTATGTCGTGGGCCGCATATCCCAAATACGGGGGCTATTAAAGCAATTAAAATTACCAATATAGCTGGTGCGTTTTGGAAAGGAGATGAAAAAAATAAAATGTTGACCAGGGTTTACGGCATCACTTTCCCGAATCAAAAAGAATTAGATGATTATTTATTATTGTTAGAAGAAGCGAAAAAAAGAGATCACAGAAAATTAGGGAAGGAACTAGGCATTTATACCATGGATGATGATGTTGGTCCAGGGCTTCCATTATGGATGCCGAATGGTACGATCATTATTGAACAATTAGAAGGCTTAGCAAAAGAAACAGAAGAAGCTGCAGGGTATAAGCGAGTTGTAACACCGCATATCGCAAAGGAAAGTATGTACATTAAAAGTGGACACTTACCTTATTACGAGGACAGTATGTTTCCGCCAATGGAATTAGATGGTACTAAGTATTATTTAAAAGCAATGAACTGTCCGCATCACCATAAAATTTTTGATGCTGAACCAAAGAGCTATAAGGACATGCCACTGCGTTTGGCAGAATATGGAACCTGTTATAGATATGAGCAAAGTGGGGAGTTGTTTGGTTTAATGCGTGTACGTTGTTTGCATATGAATGATGCACATATCTATTGCACGAAGGAACAATTTGCGCAGGAGTTCAGAGCAGTGAATGAAATGTATTTAAAGTATTTCAAAATTTTCGGCATTGAAAAATATGTCATGCGATTAAGTTTGCATGATCCAAAAAAATTAGGCCAAAAATATATTAACGAACCTGAATTATGGTTGGAAACAGAAGCCATGGTGCGTGCGGTATTAATTGAAACAGGAACACCATTTGTCGAAGTGCAGGACGAAGGTGCTTTTTATGGACCAAAGATTGATGTTCAAATATGGAGTATCATTGGCCGTGAATTTACTTTGGCAACCAATCAAGTTGATTTTGCGCAAGGCAAACGTTTCAACTTGAATTTTACCAATAAGGACAATGAACCCGAAACACCTTTAATTATTCATCGTGCTCCTTTAGGAACACATGAGCGGTTTATTGGATTTTTGTTAGAACATTATGCTGGTAAATTTCCAGTTTGGTTAGCCCCAATGCAAGTTAAAATTTTACCGATTAGTGATAAGTTTATGCCCTATGCTGAAACGGTATTGGCGGAATTAAAAAAAGCAGGTGTGCGTGTGGCAATTGATGATCGCAATGAAAAAATCGGCAAAAAAATCAGAGATACCGAAATCATGAAAGTCCCTTATATGTTGGTGATTGGTGAAAAAGAGGTGGCTGAAAATAAATTATCCGTCCGCAGACAAGGGAAGGGTGATTTGGGGATGTTGGACAAATCTGCATTTTTAGCGCAGGTGGTGGATGAAATTGCGCAAAGATTGGCTCCGGCAGAATAAAAAATGTGTATTTTTAAAAAAAATAAGAATAAAGGGTCATATCATAACAATGACTATCTTTACTAAACTTAATAAACTTTTAATTACTTAATGGCATTACCGAACAGAGGACCCAGATTTAACCCCAGGTTTCAAAGACAACAAGAACCAGAACATCGTATTAATGATCGTATTCGTGTTCCCCAAATTAGATTAGTTGGTGATAATATAACAGTGGGTGTATATAATACCCAAGAAGCGTTGAAAATCGCTGCTGATCAAGGTTTGGACCTAGTGGAGATTTCGCCAACAGCTGATCCGCCAGTATGTAAAGTGATTGATTACAAAAAGTTTCTTTACGAGAAAAAGCGTAAGGAGAAGGAAATGAAAGCGAATTCAAAGCAATCTGAGATTAAAGAGATTCGTTTTACTCCTGGAACTGATGACCATGATTTTGATTTTAAAGCAAAACACGCGGAGAAGTTTTTACAGGATGGTAATAAGGTTAAAGCCTATGTTCAATTTAAAGGACGCGCGATTATGTTTCAGGACAGAGGCCAGTTGCTTTTATTGAAATTTGCAGAACGTTTAGCAGAGGCAGGAACCTTGGAAAGTATGCCAAAGTTGGAGGGTAAAAGAATGTTTGCCATTTTTCAACCAAAAGCAGGCGGTAAAAAGAAAGCTTCAAGCTAGTTAAATAGCTGATTATCAATATATTTATACGATGAGTCATTCATGCAAATTGAGTGACTCATTTTTTTTGCCATCTCACCATTCTAATGTACCTTCGCCATCCATTTCCCACAAGGCTCAACAAGTGTCTCGCCCGTGCAAGACCGCCAGTAGGGAGTAATCTATAAGATTATATAATGCCAAAAGTAAAAACGAACTCGAGCGCAAAAAAGCGTTTTAAAGTTACTGGAACAGGTGAAATCACCTTCCAAAAAGCCTTCAAAAGACACATTCTTACAAAAAAATCCACAAAGCGTAAAAGAGCAATGAGGAAAAAAGGTTTGGTAGCTTCTACCAACAAGGACTTTGTACTTCGTCTTTTAAGATTAAAAGGGTAGTATCCGATTAATTCCCAGTGAGTAAAAACATTTAAATTAACCGAATCCGAATTACATCTTAACAGATAAACAGGGTTCAAAAAAATATTAACTATGCCACGTTCAAAAAATGCCGTTGCATCTAGAGCAAGAAGAAAAAAGATTTTAGATCAAGCAAAAGGTTTCTATGGTAAGCGTAAAAACGTATATACCGTTGCCAAAAACGTATTAGAGAAAGGTTTAACTTATGCATTCGTAAGTCGTAAAATTAAAAAGCGTGAGTACCGTACTTTATGGATTGCGCGTATTAATGCTGCAGTGCGTGAGGAAGGTCTTACTTATAGCCAATTCATTAACTTGTTAGCGAAGAAAGGTTCTGATTTGAACCGTAAAGTATTAGCTGATTTAGCAATGAATGAGCCAGAGACTTTCAAAAAGATTGTACAATCAGTTAAGTAGTTTTTTCGCCTTTTATAAAATATAAAGGCTCAAAAACTTTTCTCTTATGATTTTCAAATCCCTTCCGATACTCGGAGGGGATTTTTGTGTAATCTCTTATGATTTTCAAGCCCCCTCCAATTACATGGAGGGGGCTTTGTTTTTTTCGCCTTTTATAAAATATAAAGGCTCAAAAAACTTTTCTCTTATGATTTTTAAGCTCCCTCCGATAACTCGGAGGGAGCTTTCTTTTTACAGCTGGTTGCTCCCGGTAATTTACTGCCAAAAATCAGGCAAATATCCGTTCAAATAACTATTTTTGTTTCCTGAATTTTAACCCTTTAACAATTGTATAAGACATGAACAATACCTACACTTCCTTAGTGAATCAAACATTCCATTTTCCGCAAGAAGGATTTGAAGTGGATGATAATGGTTATTTACAATTTAACGGGGTGGACTTAAAAGAAATTATTGAAAAACACGGGACGCCTTTAAAGTTAACTTACTTGCCAAAAATTGGCATGCAAATTAAAAAAGCAAAGCAAATGTTTGCCGCTGCTTTTAAAAAACACAAATATACTGGGGAATATTTTTATTGTTACTGTACTAAAAGTTCCCATTTTTCTTTTATTGTTGAAGAAGCATTGAAGCAAAATGTTCATTTAGAAACTTCATTCGCATATGATATTGATATTATTAACAGATTGTATCAACGTCGAAAAATAAATAAGGATATTTTCATCATTTGTAACGGCTATAAGCAAAAGCTGTATACAAGTCGTATCTCCAAATTAATCAACACCGGATTTAAAAATGTGATTCCAGTGTTAGATAATGTGGAGGAGTTACAATTTTACAAACGTAATACCAAACTGCCTTTCAGGCTAGGGATTAGAGTGGCTTCCGAGGAAGAGCCAAGTTTTCCTTTTTATACCTCTCGATTAGGAATAAGAGCGAAAGATATTTTAGAATTTTATGTGGACGAGATTGAGGGATATGAAGATAAGTTTCAATTAAAAATGCTGCATATTTTTTTAAACAAAGGCATCAAGGATGATATTTATTATTGGTCTGAGTTAAACAAGATTATCAACTTGTATTGTCAACTTAAAAAAATATGTCCTGAATTAGATTCTATAAATATTGGCGGTGGATTCCCAATTAAGCATTCACTTGGATTTGAATATGATTATCAATTCATGATCAATGAAATTGTTTCCAATATTAAAAAAGCATGTAACAAGGCCAAGGTACCTATGCCAAACATTTATACGGAGTTTGGTAGTTTCACAGTAGGTGAGAGTATGGCGCATATTTATAAAGTGTTAGCGCAAAAGAAACAAAATGATCGAGAGTGTTGGTATATGATTGATTCTTCCTTCATTACTACCTTGCCAGATACTTGGGGTATTGGTGAAAAGTTTTTGATGTTGCCAGTGAATAAATGGGAGAATGATTATCAAAGGGTGGTATTAGGTGGATTAACTTGCGATAGTCATGATTATTATGATTCCGAAGAACATATTAATGAAGTGTTTCTTCCAAAATTAAAAAATGATTTAATAGAAGATAAGACAGAGGAAAATAAAGAACCATTGTATGTAGGTTTTTTCCACACAGGTGCGTATCAAGATCAAATTAGTGGTTACGGTGGTATAAAACATTGTTTGATTCCATCACCTAAACATGTTATTGTCGAAAAAGACCCTAAAACTGGAAAGCTGGTGGACTGGGTTTACGCTAAGGAACAAACTGCTCAAAGTATGCTCAAGATCCTAGGATATTTGCGCTAATAGCCTCAAATCAAGCCTAATTATACCATTTTTGGCCATTTAATCGTATGTTATCATATTATTAAGCGCCAAAATGTCTTGAAAACAAATTTGTAGGGGATTTCTAAAATCCCTAATTTTGGTACAAATAGTAGAAGATATGTACCCTGAAGAGATTGTATTACCAATGAAGGCAGAATTAGTTGATAATGGATTTGATGATTTAACAACTGCTGCTGAAGTTGAAACTGCAATTAATAATCAAGGAACAACATTGGTGGTTATAAATTCAGTTTGTGGTTGTGCTGCTGGTGCTTGTCGACCAGGTGTTTTAATGGCAGTCGCAAATGCAACGAGTAAACCAACAAAAATTACTACTGTTTTTGCAGGATTCGATATTGAAGCAGTTAACAAAGTAAGACAAATGCACTTACCTTATCCTGCATCCTCACCTGCAATTGCTTTATTCAAAGATGGTCAATTGGTAAATTTTATCGAAAGGCATCAAATTGAAGGGAGACCGGCTCAAGTGATCGCACAACATTTAATTAGTGTTTTTCAAGAACATTGTAATTAATAAAAATATTAAAGAGTTTTTGTTTTTAGATGGGTTAGTAAATACGGCCGCACTTTCTAGTGTGGCCCTTTTTTTATACTTAAATCAAATATTCTAAGTAACATTGTAAACTATAATCATTATCAAGCATGTATCCCAATCTGTATTATCTAATTGACGATTTTTTCGGTGTAAAGTTAAATGGACTTAGACTTGTTAATTCATTTGGATTTTTTGTAGCCATTGCTTTTGTAGCTTCAGGATTTGTACTTTATAATGAATTAAAGCGCAAGGAATCCTTGGGGGAATTTACACCCACAGAGGAGTCAATTATTGTTGGGGCACCAGCTAGTATGAGTGAATTATTAACTAGTTTTTTCTTTGGATTTTTATTTGGGTATAAAATAATAGGAGCATTTACCATTGCGGATGCTTTGAATAATACGCAAGCTTTTATACTGTCCCTTCAGGGTAATATTGGGGCTGGTATTTTGGTAGGAGCCATTATGGTTTATTTGAAGTGGAAGGAAAAAGACAAGAATAAATTAGCCAAACCAGAAACGCGCAAACTATTGCTGTGGCCGCATGACAGGGTAGGCGATATCGTTTTGCAAGCAGCCTTATGGGGATTTTTAGGCGCTAAAATTTTTCATAATTTAGAAAATTTAGATGAGTTAATGCTTGATCCTTGGGGTTCATTAATTTCATTCAGCGGACTTACTTTTTATGGAGGATTAATATTGGCGACGATTGCAATTATCATATTTATTCGTAAATATAATATGCGTGTGATTCATTTTGCAGATGCGATGGCACCCACCATGTTATTTGCTTATGCAGCAGGTAGAATTGGGTGTCATATTAGCGGTGATGGTGATTGGGGAATTGTTAATTCAGCACCTAATCCTTTTGCATGGTTGCCAGATTGGATGTGGTCCTATCAATATCCGCATAATGTGGTAAATGCAGGTGTGTCCATTCCGGGATGTGTTGGAAATTATTGTAACCAATTACCTGAGGGCGTTTATCCAACTACTTTTTATGAAGTAATTATCATGTTCCTATTGTTTTTGATTGTATGGATGGTTAGAAAAAAGATAACGCAACCAGGAATCATTACAGGCATCTATTTCATTTTTGCTGGGGGCGAACGTTTCTTTATTGAGAAGATAAGGGTGAACAATAAATATACCTTTTTACCTTTTCAACCAACACAAGCTGAATTAATATCAGTTATTTTAATTATATTAGGTATTGTATTCCTAGTTAAATCAAAAAGTTGGTTCCCGAAAAACATTCAAAAATCTTAAAATCTATTTTATGCCATCCTTTGACATTGCGAGTTCCGTTGATATTCAGACCTTAGATAATGCGATTAATATTGTAAAAAAAGAAATCACCAATCGATTTGATTTTAAAGGCAATCATGTGGTGATTGATTTAAACAAAAAAGAATATTTGATTAAAATGGAATCTGAATCAGATATGAAAATTCAACAAATTATTGATGTGGTTATAAGTCGTTCAATGAAACAAGGAATTGATCCTTCGGCTTTTGATTTTTCAAAAGAGGCCTATCCAAGTGGTAAAATTTTCAAAAAGGATATCCCTGTTCGTAATGGCTTAAAACAAGAGGATGCCAAAAAGGTAGTAAAATTGATCAAGGACAGTGGACTAAAGGTGCAGGCAGCCATAATGGATGATATTGTTCGCGTAACAGGTAAGAAAATAGATGATTTACAGGATGTTATAGCGGCTTGTAGGGCTGGAAACCTGGGATTACCGCTTCAGTACATCAATATGAAGTAATTGGCAACGGCCTTTTAAGCCTATAAAATTTGGCTAAACCCTTGGTTTTACCTAAATTTGCAACCTATTTAATAAATTGTACGGCAAAAACCGTGCATCCTTAAAAATCATATATAATGAAACAAGGTATCCATCCAGAATCGTATCGTTTTGTCGTGTTCAAGGACATGAGTAACGGTACCTCTTTTTTAGGTAAATCTTCAGCACAAACTAAAGAAACCATTTTATTTGAAGACGGAAATGAATATCCAGTCATCAAATTGGAGATTTCAAACACTTCACATCCTTTTTACACAGGTAAAAACATGTTGGTGGACACAGCTGGACGTATTGATAAATTCAATAAGCGTTACGCTAAGAAAAAATAAATTAGCCCAATAAAAAAGCTTTTTTTATAACTTATTAAACCCTTTCTTACCTAGTAAGAGAGGGTTTTTTGTCATTAATTAGCTTATTTTATACTGGTTTGATTGGTTGAGCTGTTGGTTTTAGGGTATAGTAACATTTTTAAAGTTTTGTAGGCCATTGCTTTACATCAAGCCTTAACTTTGAATACAATTAAAAGAGAAATGCAAAAACTAGACATTCTTGCTTTTGGGGCACATCCGGATGATGTTGAATTAGGTTGTGGCGGTACACTTTTATCGGCAGTAGCCCAAGGTAAAAAAGTGGGTATTATCGATTTAACCAAAGGGGAATTAGGAACCCGTGGTACTACTTCCCAAAGATTAAAGGAAGCACAATTGGCGAGTCAAATTATTGGTGCGGCTGTTCGTGAAAATTTAGGGATGGCTGATGGTTTTTTTGAAAATAATAAAGAAAATCAATTTGCGATTATTGAAATAATTCGTTGTTACCAACCCACAATTATTTTATGTAACGCAACGGATGATCGACATCCTGATCATGGTCGTGCAGCACAGTTGGTGGAAACAGCTTCATTTTTAGCTGGTTTGGTAAAAATACAAAGTACCCACAATTCACAAGTACAAATGCCTTGGAGACCGAACCAAGTTTTTCATTATATACAATCAAAGTCATTGGCACCTAATTTTGTAGTGGATATAAGTGCTCATATGGATAAAAAAATGGAGTCCATCATGGCACATGCTTCTCAATTTTATGATCCAAATTCAACAGAACCAGATACATTTATTTCAGGCGCTGCATTTATTGAATTTATAAAGAGTAGGGCCAAGGAATTAGGGCATCAAATTGGGGTGGAATATGCCGAAGGATTTTTGACGCAAAAGTTGTTGGGGATGCGTAATTTTGATTCAATTATTTAATTCATATCATATGTCAATCGTAAAAGTAGGAATTATACAAATGTCTTGTGACGCAGATAAAAGCGCTAACAACCAAAAGGCAATTGAAAAAATAAGGGAAGCTGCAAAGCAGGGCGCTCAAATTATTTGTTTACAAGAATTATTTTCTTCCTTATATTTTTGTGATGTAGAATCCTATGATAATTTTAAATTAGCGGAAGCGATACCAGGTGAAACATCCAATACACTAGCTGCATTGGCAAAAGAGTTAGGCGTAGTTATTATTGCCTCTTTATTTGAAAAAAGAGCGGAAGGCCTTTATCATAATACCACAGCGGTATTAGATGCGGATGGTGTTTATTTAGGGAAGTATCGTAAAATGCATATTCCTGATGATCCATCTTTTTATGAAAAATTTTATTTTACGCCGGGTGATTTAGGGTATAAAGTTTTCAAAACAAAATTTGCAACCATCGGCGTATTAATCTGTTGGGATCAATGGTATCCTGAAGCTGCGCGCATTACCAGTTTAATGGGTGCTGAAATGTTATTTTATCCAACTGCCATTGGTTGGGCAACATCACAGGATGAAGCAACCAACACGGAACAGTATAATGCTTGGCAAACCATTCAACGCAGTCATGCAGTGGCCAATGGCGTTCCAGTAATAAGTGTGAATAGGGTTGGGTTAGAACAAAATGGTGCGATGCAATTTTGGGGAGGTTCATTTGTGAGTAATCCATTTGGAACTTTGTTATTCAAAGCATCACATGATCAAGAGGAAATTGCAGTAGTAGATATTGATACAGAAAAATCGGATAGTTACCGAACGCATTGGCCTTTTTTACGTGACCGTCGTATTGATTCCTATGAACCCATCACTAAACGATATATTGATGATGCAGAATAATCATTTAAATGAATTAAGGAAAATGGGTGAAGGGGTAACGCCAAAATCATTGGGCTATTATTTTCCTGCCGAATTTGCTAAACATGATGCGATTTGGTTAACATGGCCACACAAAGAAGAAAGCTGGCCTGGTAAAATTGCAAGTGTTTATCCATCCTATACGGAGTTTGTTAAAGTAGTTGCATTAACTGAACGTGTTTGTATTAATGTAGTGGATGAAAAAATGCGCAACTCGGCAAATAAAATGTTACAATTAGCAGGCGTTGATTTAACTAAAGTAACATTTTATTTACATCCTTCCAATGATGCTTGGTGCCGGGATCATGGACCTTCCTTTTTAATCCGCAATCATCCTGAAGATAAAAAAGCAATTGTTGATTGGAATATTAATGCATGGGGTGGTAAATATCCGCCTTATGATTTGGATGATGTAATGCCAACAAATATTGCGAAGGTATTGAATGTACCTGTTTTTTATCCGGAAATAATCATGGAAGGAGGCTCGGTCGACTTTAATGGTGCTGGTATCATTATGACTTCTAAATCATGTTTGTTAAATCCCAATAGAAACCCGCATTTAAATCAATCGCAAATTGAAAAATATTTGTGTGATTATTATGGAATGGATCAGGTATTATGGGTATCTGATGGAATTGTAGGCGATGATACCGATGGTCATATTGATGATACGGTTCGTTTTGTAAATGAGGATACTGTTATTACAGTCATTGAGGATAATGTGTTGTCGGAAAATCATGAACTATTACAACAAAATTTGAAGGAGCTCAAACAAATGCGCTTGTTGAATGGTAAGCAATTAAATATCGTAGAACTCCCAATGCCAGCAGATGTTATTTATGAAGATCAAATGCTTCCAGCTTCCTATGCGAATTTTTACATCAGTAATGGGCATATTATAGTACCTACTTTTAGATGTGACAAGGACGATAAAGCCATGCAAATAATACAATCATGTTTTCCAACACGACAAGTAGTTGGGATTGATTCAACGGATATTATTTGGGGCTTGGGTAGCTTTCATTGCTTAAGTCAGCAAGAGCCAAGTGTGGATTAATATTAGTGCAATTAATATTAAATAAAGTACAAAAATAAATTTTAATACTAACAATTGTTAGCGTAAATTTATACAAATTTTTTATATGAATTTTAGATTAACGGAAGAGCAATTAATGATTCAAAAAGCGGCTCGTGAATTTGCGCAACAACAATGTTTGCCTGGTGTCATTGAAAGAGATGAGCAGCAAAAATTTCCCAAAAATCAAATTGAACAATTAGCAGATTTAGGTTTTCTAGGTATGATGACTGCTCCTGAATTTGGTGGTGCAGGAATGGATACCGTATCCTATGTATTGGCAATGGAGGAAATTTCAAAAATAGATGCAAGCGTAAGTGTTTGTATGAGTGTGAATAATAGTTTGGTATGCTGGGGATTGGAAGAGTATGGCACTGATCGTCAAAAACAAACATATTTAACCCCATTAGCGCAGGGTAAAAAAGACGGAGAATTATATTTAGGTGCTTTTTTATTAAGTGAACCAGAAGCAGGCAGTGATGCAACACATCAGCATACCTCAGCGCTAGATAAAGGGGATCATTTTATTTTGAATGGCGTTAAAAATTGGATCACCAATGGTTCAAGTGCTTCCGTTTATTTAGTGATGGCTCAAACGGATGCGAGTAAAGGACCCAAAGGGATTAATGCATTTATTGTTGAAAAAAATACACCGGGTATAACCGTGGGCCCAAAGGAAAATAAAATGGGTATTCGAGGTAGTGACACACATGCCGTTTCATTTACGGATGTGGTTGTGTCGAAACAAAATCAAATTGGGGCAGATGGGTTTGGCTTCAATTTTGCAATGAAAACTTTGAATGGCGGGCGAATAGGAATTGCAGCACAAGCATTAGGTATTGCCAGTGGTGCTTATGAATTAGCATTGGCGTATAGTAAACAACGAAAATCATTTGGAAAGCCGATTCATGAACATCAAGCGATTCAATTTAAGTTAGCAGAAATGGCCACCCGTATACAAACAGCCAGATTTTTATGTTATCATGCCGCATGGGAAAAGGACAATGGAATGGATTATACTTTATCTGCAGCAATGGCAAAACTACATGCAAGTGATACAGCCATGTGGGTAACGATCGAAGCTGTGCAAGTGCATGGTGGGTATGGTTTTGTAAAGGAGTTTCATGTGGAAAGGTTAATGCGTGATGCAAAAATTACACAAATTTACGAGGGTACTTCTGAGATACAGAAAATGGTGATTGGTAGAAGTATTACTAAATAATTTTACTTTTAGTCCTATTTTTGTGAAAAGGTTAACTACCTTATATAGTAAAGCATAATAAATTTAGATGTCTGTTAATATTGAATTTTATAAAGAAATTACTACTTATTTATCATTAAATAAAGTACAATTAATTGCGGTAAGCAAAACGAAACCCAATGAAGCTATTTTAGATTTACACCAATTAGGTCAAAAGGATTTTGGCGAAAACTATGTGCAGGAATTAGTCGATAAAGCTGCAGCATTACCACAAGACATTCATTGGCATTTTATTGGACATTTACAATCGAATAAAGTTAAATACATAGCACCATTTGTATATTTAATACATGGGGTAGATAGTGAAAAGCTACTCATTGAAATAAACAAACAAGCGCAAAAAAATAATCGCATCATTGAGGTATTGTTGCAAGTACATATTGCCTCAGAGGAAACCAAGTTTGGATTTGATGAATTTACTTTATTGGAGTTAATTCAAAGCGGTCGTTTAACTCATTATACGAATATTAGATTGCGTGGGTTGATGGGAATGGCATCTTTTTCTGATGACGCAGCATTAGTGCAAAATGAATTTTCTAGTTTAAGTAATACTTACAAAAAAGCAAGTTCGCTTTTAAATACCCCCCATTTTGATCAATTAAGTATGGGTATGAGTTCGGATTATAAATTGGCTATACAACAGGGTAGTACCATGGTGCGTATTGGAAGTTTATTATTTGGTGCCCGCGTCTATAATAAATAAATTATTTTATTTATTTCACTTTAGCATAATCGAAAACTAAATTACAAAAAGCTTTAACCCCAACTGTAAATCCAGATTCATCAATGTAAAAATTGGGCGTATGGTGTGGTGCTGCTTCTTTTGGATTTTTACCAGCAGGAAGTGCCCCTAAGTAAAAAAAGAAGCTTGGTGCTTTTGCACTAAAAAATGAAAAATCTTCTGCGCCTGTTTGCCAAGTAGTTTCAAAAACATTATTTGCGCCTGCTGCCTTAAATAGGGAGGGTAATGTTTTTTTAACCAAGCTTGGTTCATTATAAGTAACTAATGTTTTTGTATCAATGGTCACCTCGGCAGTTGCGCCGGAGCTAGCTGCAATATTTTTGACTGTATTTCTAATTCTTTCATGTACTTCAGTTTGCATTTTTGAATCAAGGGTACGAATAGTACCAGTAAGTTCGGCTGTTTCTGGAATGATATTTGAACGTACACCACCTTTGATGGTAGCAACAGTGATGACTACGGGTGCAGTTATTAAGTTCATTTGTCTGCTTACGATATGTTGCAGTCCTTCTATAATTTGCGCGGCAGATGCAATTGGATCAACACCACCCCAAGGTTGTGAACCATGGCTACCTTTGCCGTTTATTTTGATGGTAAACCAATCAGAGGATGCCATAAATGCACCTTGTTTGTAATAGATATTTCCTACTGGCAAATCTGCCTCAATATGCAACCCAAATACTGCTTCTACTTTTGGTTGGTCTAATGCGCCTTCTTTGATCATTAAAGGTGCACCGCCTTCCTCTGTTCCTGGAGCACCTTCCTCAGCCGGTTGAAATAAAAATACCACAGTTCCTGGTACTTCTTTCTGCATGGATTGAAGCACTTTAGCAGTAGCCATTAATATAGAAATATGGGAGTCATGTCCACATGCATGCATCACATCCACTGTTTGCCCCATAAATTCTGTTTTTACCTTTGAGGCAAATGGGATGGGTGTTCTTTCTTGAACAGGTAGCGCATCAATATCAGCCCTGAGTGCAACCACAGGACCTGGTTTGCCGCCTTTAAGTATAGCAACAACGCCAGTTTTTGCAACAGGGTAGTGTACTTCAATCCCTAATGTTTTTAAATAATCGGCAATATATTTTCCAGTATTAAATTCACGATTAGATAGTTCTGGATTTTCGTGAAAATGCCTTCTCCATTTTATGAGTTGAGGTTCAATATCCTGTACGATTTGGTTGAAATTTTTAGGTAACTCTTGTGCAGTTGCACTTAACGTTGTAATGGCTAAAAATAAAAAAATAAAATATTTCATGATTATAGATTGTTGAATGTATAGGGTAATATTAATGAATTGTATTGGGTAAAATAAAATTTAGTTTATGCTTGGTATTCGCCAAATACGGAACGTAAGGTGTCAGCAATTTCACCAAGGGTACATAGTTTTTCAACGGCATCAATTACTGGTGGCATAATATTGGTATTATTTATCGCTGCATCCTTGATGGCGAGTAAGCAAGCATCTACTGAATTTTGATCTCGTTTGGATTTAAGTAGTTTTAATTTTTCAATTTGTTGTAATCGAATAGACTCGTCAATTCGCAAAATGGGTATTTCTACATTATTGGAAGATTGAAATTGATTTACCCCAACAATTATTTTTTTATTAGATTCAATATCTTTTTGGTAAGCATAGGCACTTTCACCAATCTTGTTTTGCATAAAGCCCGATTCTATAGCAGCAACACTTCCGCCCATATTGTCAATTTGCTGTATGAGTTCTAATGCTTTTATTTCTATTTCATTTGTCAAGCTTTCAACAAAATAACTTCCAGCCAACGGATCAGCCGTATCAGTGATTCCACTTTCAAAAGCAACCACTTGCTGTGTTTTAAGCGCAATACCCGCAGATTCTTCCGTAGGGAGTCCTAAAGCTTCATCAAAACCATTGGTGTGCAAACTTTGCGTACCGCCTAAAACTGCTGCAATCGTTTGTATGGTAACCCTGCTGATATTATTCATGGGTTGTTGTGCGGTTAATGTTGCACCACCTGTTTGTGTATGAAATCGAAGCATCAATGCTTTTGGATCAGTCGCACCTAAATCTTGCATGATTTGTGCCCACATTTTTCGTGCAGCACGGAATTTGGCTACTTCTTCAAATAAATTATTATGTGCATTAAAAAAGAAGGATAATCTTTTACCAAATACATCAATATTTAAATTTTTCTCAATCGCAGCTTTTACATATGCTTTTCCATTACTTAATGTAAATGCAATTTCTTGTACAGCAGTACTTCCTGCTTCTCTAATATGGTATCCTGAAATTGAAATACTATTCCATTTCGGTAAATGTTTACTTGACCACTCAAAAATATCGGTGATAATACGCATCGAGCTTTTTGGTGGATAGATATAAGTGCCTCTTGCTGCGTATTCTTTTAAAATATCATTTTGTATGGTGCCAGATAATTGTGCTAAGTCAATGCCTCTTTTTTTAGCCAAGGCAACATAAAGCGCGAGAAGTATATATGCCGTTGAATTGATGGTCATTGAAGTGCTAATCTTATCCAAGGGGATGTCCTTGAATAAAATTTCCATATCATCTAAGGAACAAATGGATACGCCTACTTTACCTACTTCACCATCTGCTAAATCATGATCCGCATCGTATCCAATTTGTGTGGGCAAATCAAAAGCAACACTTAAACCCATTACACCCTGGGCTAGTAAAAAATGGTATCGTTTATTGCTTTCTTCTGCAGTGGAGAATCCTGCGTATTGACGCATTGTCCATAATTTACCACGATACATATCCGATTGAACACCTCTAGTATATGGGAACTCGCCAGGAAGGCATTTGCCATTCATATCCACAGGTAGATCCTGTTGGGTATAAACTTTTTTTACTTCAATACCACTATCTGTTCTTTTTGACTCCTCTTGCATAGTTAAATTTACGATTTTTTACTTGTTTTCATGCGCAGATTATTTCTATTTTCGACACATTATCTAAGGGCAGTTGCGTTAGATATTGTAATTTTGTGTTTAAGAAGATCAATTTAAAATCAAAATTTATGGGAACCGAAATAGCAAATGCAACACCAGTGAATTTTACAGCCGGTGCCATTACTGAAATTCAGCGTTTAATGGCTGAACCTGATTTTGACAACCAACAACGTTTAAGGGTGGGTGTAAAAGGGGGTGGATGTAGTGGGATGACTTATGTTTTAGGGTTTGATGTACCAGCGCCTGCAGATGAATTGTTCTTGTATGAAGGGATACCTTGTTGTATGGATAAGTCACATCAGATTTACTTATATGGGATGTCAATCGATTGGCAAGGAGGGTTAAATAGTCGTGGGTTTACGTTTACCAATCCTAATGCATCTAGTACCTGTGGATGTGGTACTTCATTTGCGGTTTAATTTTTTGAATAAATACAATCATCCTCTCTCTCAATCGCTTTGCTCAAATGTTCGTTCGGATGAGTATTGTATTCAAAAAAATTAAACAAATATCAGTCAGCATGAAAGCCGTATTTGAATAAATACAGCATAAAAAAATCCCTCCCGAGGACTCGAGAGGGATTTTTTGTATATCAAAATTGACTTGATTAATTCTTTTTATCTTCTGCTTTTCCTAATGGTCGATTTTTTGCAAAGTCAACCAATACTGGTGCAGCTACAAAAATAGAAGAGTAAGTACCTGTGATTACTCCAATTAACATTGCAAATGCAAAACCTCTTGTTACTTCACCACCAAAGATGAATAATATTAAGATAGTTAAGAACACTGTTAATGAAGTCATGATGGTACGACTCAAAGTTTGGTTGATGGCTTTATTAATGATAGTAGCATTGTCTGATCCTTTCATTAATTGGCTATCCTCTCTAATACGGTCATAAACAATCACCGTATCATTCATAGAGAAACCAATTACCGTTAAAATTGCAGCAATAAAGTGCTGGTCAATTTCTAATGGGAATGGAACCACTTTTCTTAAGAAACTAAATACAATTAAGGTAACCAGTATATCATGTAACAATGAGAAGATAGTTCCTAATGAATATCTCCAATCACGGAAACGAATAAATATGTACAAACAAATTGCAATTAAAGCAAAAATAGTTGCTTTGGTTGCACCTGCTTTTAAGTCATCAGAAATAGTAGGTAAAACCGTTTGAGAACTTTGTTTGTATTCTGTTTCAAATTCTTTGAACGATGTATTCGCAGGTAATTGTTTTGCTAAACCTTTGTATAACAAAGCTTCTACTTCCTGATCAATATTATTTCCTTGCTCTTGAATCTTATAAGAAGTAGTAATATTGATTTGGTTTTTAGTATCTACCGTTTTAATGATCGGTGCTTCGCCAAATACTACCTTTAAGGCATCTCTAACTTCTTCTGTATTTACTGCATTTTTAAATTTAATGGTATAACTACGTCCACCAGCAAATTCAACTCCTTCGTCAAATCCATTGTAGAAACTTGCCACACCCATAACTAATACAACTGCAGATAACATATATGCATACTTTCTGAATTCAATGAATTTGAAAGAAGCATGTTTGAATATGTTACGAGAAATTGCAGTGAAATATTCAAAGTGTCTGTTTTTGCTTGTGTAAATATCAGTGATTAAACGAGATACTAAAATTCCACAGAATAAGGATAATAAAATACCAATGATCTGTGTAGTAGCGAATCCTAATACTGGGCCTAATCCAAAGTAAGCTAAAATACAAGCAGTTAAAAGGGTAGTAACGTGTGCATCCAATACAGGAGACATAGAACGCTTATAACCATCTGTTACTGCTAATTGGTAACTTTTTCCTTTGGTTAATTCCTCTTTAATTCTTTCGAAGATAATTACATTCGTATCTACCGCCATACCAATGGTTAATACCAAACCGGCAATACCTGGTGCAGTTAAAGTAAATCCAAGTGCACTTAAAATTCCTATAGTGAAAAGTAAGTTTAAGATCAATGCAATATTTGCAACCCATCCACCGGTGTTAAAGTATAGCAACATTAATGCAAAGATGACAAGGAATGCAATTCCAAATGACATTGCGCCACCTTGAATAGAAGCTTTACCTAAAGTAGGACCTACTTGTTGCTCTTGTACAATTTTAGCGGGTGCAGGTAATTTACCACTTTCTAAAATTTGTGCTAAATCCTGTGCAGTTTTTAATGAGTAGTTGCCAGAAATTTGAGAGTTACCAGTAGTGATGGCATCATTTACATTAGGTGCTGAATAAACGATATTATCTAAAACAATAGCAATTGGTTTGCCAATATTTCTAGTGGTCATTTTACCCCAGATGCTGGTACCTAATTTATCCATGTTCATTTTAATCGCCACTTTTCCTCTTTCATCAAAATCTTGTGCAGCATTAGCAACATGATCACCTTCTAATTCAGCGGTACCGTTATCTAATGTTTTGATTGCATATAAAGGAAGTACATCTTTTGTTTTTGGATCTTCTGATTCTACTTTACCATACATGAAAACCAAATTCGCAGGGAACTTAGATCTCACTTCAGGCATTGCTAAATAAGCATTTAAAATAGCAGTATCTTTTTTCAATGTATAACCAATCTCAGCAGGGAAAGTATACTGCCCATTTTTTCCTTGGAAGGGTTGTGTAAATTGAACTGTTCTTAATAAAGGATTTTTATTTGCCAAAGCTTTTGTTGTATCTGCTTTTGCACTTGTATCGGTAATACCATTTAAGCTTGCTTCAATCGCTTTGTCAGCAGCTAAAATACCGGCTTGAAAATCTTTATTCTCAAATGTATACACTTCGAAAAATTGAAGATTTGCAGTTGATTGTAAATAAGAACGAACGCGCTCTTTATCATTTACACCCGCTAATTCAATACTGATAATACCTTTGTTGGCATCTGGATTAATATTAGGAGATGCTAATCCAAATCGGTCAATACGCGTTCTTAAAATACGATAAGTATTATCGAAGGCTTGAGTTGCTTGTTCTTTTAAATAAGTGGCTGTGGCGTCATCAGAAGCGTCAAATTTTAATTTTCCATTACTGCGTGTTGCAAATAAAGGCGCCAATTTACCTGAAGGGTTGACTGTTTTATATTCATCTCTAAATAAGGAGATTAAGTCAGCGCTGCTGTTTGCTTTTTTAGCGACTGCATTGTTTAATGCGGTATTGAAAGAAGCATCTTTCGTGTAATTAGCTAATGATTTAATCAAGCCATCTAAACCCACTTCCATGGTTACGCTCATACCACCTTGTAAATCAAGGCCTAACATTAATTCTTTTTCCTTAGCTGAAGCATAGGTGGTTAAGCCAAAAGCTAATTTGGTCTCCTTTGTACTATCCAATAAACGCTTATAATATACTTTTTGAATATCACTTACACTATCGTTATATAAAAACTGTTGTTCTTTATCATTTGGATAAACAGATTGTGCAGTAGGTAGTTTTTTTACCCATGCTGCTGCCTTAGCTTCCATTGATTTTTCATGGTTGCGAACGAACCAGGTGAATGACAATTGATAAAGACAAATTAAAATAAGCGCAAATGTAAAAAAGCGCACTAATCCTTTGAGTTGCATAATAGTTTGGTTAACTGATTTTTAGTCGGCAAATATAATGGAAAGAGGGCTAAAATATGGGTTTAAAGCCATTATTTTCCTAGTTCAAAGTGATATCAAAATACAGCGGCGAATTCGCTGGAATTGGACCTGTTGCTTGCGCACCATATCCCAAAGAGGAAGGTAGCACCACTTTGATACGTCCGCCCTTGCCAATCAGCGGTACTGCTATTTGCCATCCTACAATTAATTGACTCAATGGGTAGGAGATGGTACTGGCATCAAATTTGGTACCATTAAGTAATGTTCCTATATAAGTCATTGATATTGTTTCACATAGGTTAGGCTTACTTGCTGCACCTGGGGTAATAATTTGGTATAAAATCCCACTTGGATGTGTTGAATAAGTAATATTATTGGTTGTACAAAAGGCAACCATTGCAGTATTTTGTGCTGCATTGGCGTCGTTCGTATAACCAGCCTTCAAATCACAAGCGTTCGATTTCGCACATGATGATTGTAAAGAAATGACGAAAATTAGGGCAAAAGTTGCCAAAATTGATGAAAATCCGACTGTTTTTGTTGTTTTTTGTGTCAAAATGCTCATTTTTTGTTTTTTAAATATTTCAATTCTTTATAACGTTGTTCGTTCATTTCAAAGGTAAATTGTTGGTAGATCCAAGCAAAACCTAGCGAAAAGGCAATTATAGCTATTACGATCCATATTTCATTGCCCTGCATATTTCCGACCATGGTTGCGCGTTCATACCAGCCAGTTTCAGAAATGATTAAAATAAGTAGCCCAAGAGACAAACTTATACTCAAACCCCTTAAAAAGGGTTTTCGTTTAAAATGGGGTATAATCCTATCTTTTTCCCATTGTAGGTAAAATTTTTCTTCTTCTGGACGCATCTTACTGCAAATTTATGCATTGATTCTTAAATTAGGTCGGCAATGCTTACTTTTAATTTAAAATCGAATATTTATCAATTTAAACTTGCACATGAAATCATTTATTCAAAAAAGAGGGATCATCATTAGTATATTCATTTTATTAGTGCATTTTGCTGCGCAATATTTAGGGGAGGAGTACAAAACGGTGGAAGCGATTAGTAAAGCAATGTTATTGCCTTCCTTGATCTTGTATTTGGCGGTGCATCCAAATGTATCGGAATTGCCTGGTAAAAATTTAGTGCTATTGGGATTGTTTGGCTCCTTTTTGGGAGATGTTTTTTTAATTAATAAATCATTGTTTATTCCTGGCATGGTTGCGTTTATGACAACCCATATTTTTAATATTTTATTTTTTAGTAAAATTTATGGACCATCACAACCTAGGTCAACTAAACTTTATGTTTCAACTTTATTATTATTATTGTTTTGTGTGTTTATTTATTTTCAATTAAAAGATGGGACTAAAGGAAATTTAATTTATCCAATATTAGCCTATATGGTACTGATAAGTTCGGCTACATTAATGGCTGTTCATATTTCAAAACAGGAAGCTGTTAAAATTATTGCGAATACTTTTTGGATCCCTGGCATGTTGTTTTTTTTAGCTTCAGATGCAATTTTAGCGTTGAATAAATTTAATTGGGCGATAAATAGTCCGATTAAAAATATAGGCTTATTGGTGATGGTTACTTATGGATTAGCGCAATTGTTTTTAGTGAAAGGATTTCAAGTTTACTTTTCACGAGCAAAAAAGTAGGATCGAAAATAATTTCAACATTTAATTTTATGAATGTTGTTGGTAATAAAAAAGCTCCCCGATTAATCGAGAAGCTTTTTTTATATACTTAAATTGTAAAGTATTAGTATCCGCCCATACCACCCATATCAGGATGACTATGTCCGCCAGCAGGAGCTGCAGGAGGTGCAGGTCTGTCAGCAATTACACATTCTGTTGTTAACAACATAGATGCAATTGATGCTGCATTTTCCAAAGCAACTCTTGTTACTTTAGTTGGATCGATAACACCAGCTTTGAATAAATTTTCAAAAACTTCTGTTCTTGCATTGAAACCAAAGTCGTCTTTACCTTCTTTGATTCTTTGTACAACAATAGATCCTTCGATACCACTATTTTTAACAATTTGACGAAGTGGTTCTTCAATTGCACGACGTACAATTTGAATACCAGTTGTTTCGTCTTCGTTAGCGCCTTTTAATTTGTCTAAGCTAGCAACTGCACGAATATATGCAACACCGCCACCTGGTACAATACCTTCTTCAACAGCAGCACGCGTTGCGTGTAAAGCATCGTCAACACGATCCTTCTTTTCTTTCATTTCTGTTTCAGTAGCAGCACCCACATATAATACAGCAACACCACCACTTAATTTCGCTAAACGCTCTTGTAACTTTTCGCGATCGTAGTCTGAAGTTGTATTTTCAATTTGAGATTTGATTTGATTAACACGTGCAGTGATGTCTGCTTTTTTACCTTTACCACCAACAATAACTGTATTGTCTTTGTCAATAGTGATAGAAGTAGCTTGACCTAAATAAGTCAAGTCAGCATTGTCTAATTTAAATCCTTGCTCTTCACTAATTACTGTTCCAGCAGTTAGGATGGCAATATCAGTTAACATTTCTTTTCTGCGATCACCAAAACCAGGTGCTTTAACAGCAGCTACTTTAATGGTACCTCTTAATTTGTTAACCACCAATGTTGCCATTGCTTCACCTTCTAAATCTTCTGCAATGATTACTAATGGACGATTTGTTTGAGCAACTTTCTCTAAAATATGCAAGATGTCTTTCATTGCTGAAATTTTCTTGTCATATATTAAGATGTATGGATTTTGCATTTCAGCTTCCATCTTTTCGCTATTGGTAACGAAGTAAGGAGAAACATATCCACGATCAAATTGCATTCCTTCTACAACATCAACTGTTGTATCAGTTCCTTTTGCTTCTTCAACAGTTATCACACCTTCTTTACCCACTTTTGCCATTGCCATTGCAATTAATTTGCCAATTTCATTGTCATTGTTTGCAGAGATAGAAGCTACTTGCTCAATTTTCTTTGTGTCGTTTCCAACTGTTTGTGATTGTGCTTTTAAGCTAGCAACCACTTTTTCAACAGCCTTGTCAATACCACGCTTCAAATCCATTGGATTTGCGCCAGCAGTAACGTTTCTTAAACCTTCCCCAATAATTGCTTGCGCTAAAACAGTTGCAGTAGTAGTACCATCACCTGCTAAATCAGCAGTTTTTGATGCAACTTCTTTCACCATTTGAGCACCTATATTTTCAATTGGATCTTCTAGGTCAATTTCTTTTGCTACAGTAACACCATCCTTAGTGATTGAAGGAGAACCGAATTTTTTTTCAATTACTACGTTACGACCTTTTGGCCCTAATGTTACTTTTACAGCGTTGGCTAAAGTGTCAACACCTTTTTTCATTTTATTTCTCGCTTCTAAGTCGAAAAAAATCATTTTAGACATATATAGTTAATTTTTAAAGTTATACAATCGCCAAAATATCGCTTTCGCGCATAATTAATAAATCTTGACCTTCAATTTGGATTTCAGTTCCAGCATATTTGCCATACAAAACATTGTCACCAACTTTAACAGTCACTGGTTCGTCTTTTTTACCAGTTCCAGCAGCAAGAACAACACCGCGTTGTGGTTTTTCTTTTGCAGTATCAGGGATGATGATTCCACCAGCTGATTTTTCTTCTGCAGCAGCAGGCATTACAATGACTCTGTCATGCAAAGGCGTAATGTTTAATTTTTTAGCCGTAGTCTTAGCCATATTTAATCGTTTTTTGGTTGTTTAATAATGTTATTGCCTAATAATAATCGATAACCGTGCCAATGACCATTTTTCATGTAGGATAGGTCAAATTTTCAGTTTATTGATAATTAAGGGCTTGGGGAAGCAAATCTATGCCTAAAAATGCATCTTAGGCACATGATAAAGGTAAAAAATGTCAGTTTTTATAAAATATTTAGATAGCTTTGCAGCCATTTAGCTCTTACAAATATGATGAACCGACGAAATATTAGGATTAAGGTAATGCAAGTGTTGTATATGGTTGAAACCGAGACGCAAGGTACACCAGCAGGCTTACTCCAAAAGGAATTTGATAAAACAAGAAATTTGTTTGTTTTTTTAGTTCATTTATTGCATCAAGTGGCATTATACGCCGAAGTGGAAGCGGGTCAAAGGGCTTCCAAAAATTTACCCAACGCATCCGATTTATCAGTCAATACCAAATTAGCTGGGAATAGTATTGTTTGGCAAACCATGGAGTCAGACAGCTTTAAAAAGGCCATTGAACTTGTTAAACCACAGCAGTGGATCCAAGATGATATTGTGAAATCTATTTTCAGATCATTATCTGAAACTCCGACTTATTTAAGTTATATCAATGAGCAAAGCAGAGATAAGGCGAAAGATAAAGACATTTTAAAATTTATTTTCGGTAACCTTATCATTGAATCAGAAAATACACTTGAATACATAGCAGAACATTTTACCAATTGGGAGGATGAAGGAGATGTAATGATTGGATTTATCATGAATTATTTACAAAAACCAAATGGGGTTGACTTTTTAGATTTGGTGGGAGATGAGAAAAATAAATTCGCCACTGATTTATTGGAAACGGCTATCGATAAAAAAACGATTACAGAAGATATTATTAAGCCTAAATTGAATAATTGGGATCCGGAAAGAATTGCTATGATAGATATGATATTGTTACGTTTGGGCGTTTGTGAGCTTGTATATTTTGATACCATTCCAACAAAAGTAACCATCAACGAATACATTGATTTGGGTAAGGAATACAGTACGGAACAAAGTGGCCATTTTGTAAATGGTATCTTGGATAATATCCATAAGGAAATGGTTGCCTCTGGTAAAATTCAAAAAATCAGCCATAAAAATAAATAACATTTAATTAGCAAACAGTAAGTTGAATTACGCAGTTTGCCCATATATTTGTAATAACAGAAAAAATTAATATTTAAAATTTTAAAAATAAAAACATGACACAAATTTTGTTACAAGCACCACAAGGTGGCGGAACTTTTCAATTAGTAATGTTGGGTGGAATTATTTTAGTTTTTTGGTTTTTCATGATTCGTCCACAAGCTAAAAAAGCAAAGGAGCAAAAAAAGTTTATTGATACCATGCAAAAAGGAGATAAGGTAGTGACAATTGCAGGTATACATGGTGTAATCAATAAAGTGAATGAAGACAATACCATACAATTAGAAGTTAGCCCTGGTTCATATTTGAAAATTGAAAGATCATCCATCAGTTTGGAGTGGTCACAGGCGCAAAACAAATAAAACATTTGTTAAAGTAAAAATTCAATCCGAAATTGGGGTAACTAATTTCGGATTTTTTATGCCTATCATGATCGGACTTACGGGGGGAATAGGTGCTGGCAAAACAATGGTTGCCGATGTTTTTGCAGCCATGGGTATTCCTGTTTTTAATGCAGATCATGCAGCTAAGGAATTAATGCAAAATAGTCCCGTAATTAAGGAACAATTAATAAAACAATTTGGAGATAAGGTTTACGAGGAAGGAATATTAAATAAAACCTATTTAGCATCGGTTGTTTTTTCAGATGTGTATCAATTAGAATTATTAAATGCCATCGTGCACCCAGTGACCATTCAAGCTGCTTGGGACTGGGCAAAGTTGCAAACAACTCCTTATGTTATCAAGGAAGCTGCATTATTGTTTGAGTCAAATGCAGTAGAAGGTTTGGATTATGTGATTGGTGTAACCGCACCTATAGCTATTCGCAAACAACGGGTAATGGAGCGTGACCAATGTACACAAGAAGAAGTAGAAAAAAGAATGTGGAATCAAATAAGTGATACCATTAAAATGCGTTTGTGTGATCAGGTTATTGTGAATGATAATGTCCAATTAATCATACCGCAGGTGTTGAAGATTCATGAAATAATATTGACGAAGCTGAGGAGCAGTATTTAATTGCCTAATAAAAATTTATTCCTTTTCAATTTTATAACACCATCTTTTTAATCGACCTTCAAAATCGAATGGGGTAGTGGCTTTGGTAATATCTTTAATTAATTTACTCTTTATACTTTCGGTATCAATAATGAATTGGGTATAGTTGGTGCTAAAAAATAATATGCCCCCTGGTTTCATTGCTTTTAGCATATCGTTAATCAAAATAACATGGTCTCTTTGGATATCTAATATATCCTTCATTCTTTTACTATTACTAAAAGTAGGCGGATCCATAATCACTAAGTCAAAATAGTTGGCAGGTAATGTTTTTAAATATTGCTTAACATCCGCATGAACAAAATGATAAGTATTGTTATTTTTTAATTGATTTAGTGCAAAATTATCCTCACTCCATTTTAAATAGGTTTTCGATAAATCAACTGAGGTGACTGATGCTGCGCCTGCATTTGCAGCATACACCGAAAATGAGCTTGTATAACTAAATAGGTTAAGGACATTTTTATCCTTACTTATTTCACTGAACATTTTTCTGGTAATGCGATGATCTAAGAAAAGTCCGGTGTCTAAATAATCAGTAAGGTTTACCATAAACTTTAAACCTTCTTCCTGCACTGTTATAATTTTAGATGCAACGACTGCTTCTTCTTTTTCATATTGCCCTTCCCGGTGGGACATTCTTTTGCGAACACGCAAATACATTTTTTCCAATGGTACTTGGGTCATTTCAGAAATGATATTTTTACAACCAATCAGCCAAGCATCATGATCTTCGTCGCTCATGCCATGACGGCGATTGTATTCGGCAATATAAATGTAGTCCTCGTATAGTTCAATGCAGATAGGAAATTCGGGTAAGTCATGGTCATACAAACGCCAACAAGTGATATTTTGTCGCTTGGCTTGTTTGGATCGATGCTTGTAATTCTTCAGCAATCGATTATTGAACATATCGTATTTCTCTACACTCATATTTATAATCCCTATTTCACTTGACAAAAAAAAGAAGCGTTAGTTTGATAACGCTTCTAAAATTAATATATTTAAAATGAATCGTACTTATCAAGTACCAATATTTGTTCTTATTTCAATTTTGCTAATGCATCTGCGATTCTAGCCCAAGCCTTTTCAATGTTTGGCATACTATTCGCAAATGAAAAGCGAACACAATTCGGTTCTCCAAATGCATCACCCATTACTGAGGAAACATTTGCTGTGTTTAATAAGTACATACTAAAGTCAGGTGCATTAGTAATGGTTTGTGTACCATCTGACTTTCCATAGTAGTAGCTAACATCAGGGAAAACATAAAATGCTCCTTGCGGTGCAAAACATTTGAAACCAGGAATATTATTCACTAGCGCTAAAGTTTTTTCGCGTCTTCTTGTAAACTCTTCGGTCATTTCAATAGAAGGTTTTAAATCACCTACTAATGCAGTCACAGCAGCCTTTTGAGTAATTGAACAAGTTCCTGAAGTGAATTGACCTTGTAGTTTTTCCATTCCTTTGGCAATCGCAACATTAGAAGCAGTATAACCTAAGCGCCAACCAGTCATAGCAAAACCTTTACTTAAACCATTAATCACCACTACCTGATCTTTGATAAAATCAAATTGTGCAATGCTTTCATTCTTGCCTACAAAGTTGATATATTCATAAATTTCGTCAGATAAAATAGTAATGCTTGGATATTTCTTAAACATGTTTGCCAAAGCTTCTAATTCTTCTTTGCTATAAACCGCTCCCGATGGATTACAAGGAGAGGAAAACATAAATACCTTGGTGTTGGGCGTTATAGCCGCTTCAATTTGTGCTGGACTTACTTTAAATCCATCTTCCACAGTACTTCTGATTTCAACTACTTTACCACGGGCTATTTTAACTAACTCAGAGTAGGTTACCCAATATGGAGTTGGAATGATTACTTCATCGCCTTCATCCACCAACGCTAAAATAGCATTCGCCAAACTTTGTTTCGCACCAGTGGAAGTAACAATATTTTCAGGCTTATAATCTAAGTTGTTGTCTCTTTTTAATTTACTGCAAACCGCTTCTCTTAAATCAGCAAAACCTGCAACAGGGGTATAGTGACTCCAGTTATCATTGATTGCTTTAATCGCTGCATCCTTGATATGCTGTGGTGTGTCAAAATCAGGCTCACCTAAGCTTAAATCAATGACATCAATACCTTGTGCTCTTAATTCACGACCCAATTTGGCCATTTTTAAAGTTTCAGGTTCACTAAATCTGTCTAATAAGGAGGATAAAATCATAGTTAATTATTTGATTTAACAAATTTCGCAAATAATTCGCAAACGATTGTCAGTTTAGCACTTGTAATTCAATTAAATTATTCAGTGGGTGTTAATATCTATTTTATTGGACCTAATAGGTTGTCAAAATTTGGCCTAAAGGCTCTTTTTCGGCTAAGCTCATAGTTGTAGATGGTATTGCCTAGGTTTTTCATGAATGGAAGCCCAATGGTTCTATAATCATAGGTATTGTCATTCAAAATGCCGTCTGCGTTTACATAAATAACCGCACTCAGCATGAATTCCACTTTAGCGTCTGTATCAATAATATAGGTGTTGTCCAATAAAAAGCCATAGGCATCACCTGCCTTACTAAATATTTTTATATTGGATGGTATAGGACCTTTCTCTGAACCTAACATTATAAATTTAGCATAAGCCGGATAATATTCCGAACTATCATAGGTTGGGTAACTTGATTCCGTTGGGGTGGTATGCATCCATTGTAATAAAAAATTACGATCCTCATTGCTTAAATTAAATCTTTGCTTTTTGGGCATTTGATTTGTGAAAATAACCGATTGCATGATATGATGTAAATCACTTAAGCTAATTCTGTTTTTTTCTGAGAAATTAAGCGGGGCATTAATTAAGGAATCTTGACCATTTAAATAGCCATTACCAATCAAAACATTATAATAGGGTAGTTTGCTAGTATTATTTTGCGCTGGTTGGGTATAAATTAATTTATTACTGGCGTCATAAAATTGCACTGACTGCGTTTGTCTGTTTTCCAATGGGGTGCGACCAAGTTCAAGTCGATTTCTAATATAAACTTCGGGATATCCTTTGTTGGCTAATTGTGAATGAATATACTCCTGGCCTAAAAATTCATACAATCGATTTGCTGCATTGTTATCACTGACCACTAAAACTTCTTTGATGGCTTGCTCAATAGTTTGTCGACCATCAATCGCATAAGGATTATTGTAGATGGTTTCCTGTCTGGCAGTTACACTATCATAAATAGCAGTGCTTGCCTTGTTGAGTCCTGTAATTTTTAAATCGTTTAATTTTTCAAGTGCCAAAACTGATAAAGGAAATTTAACAGTACTCGCAGGATAAAAATATTCGTTAGGGTTTAAACGATAGCTATAGTCTTTAAAATGAGGTATGTTATTTTTATCCCTATTAATTTGCGTATATAAAATTTGAATACGATACTGTGCAGGATCAGCCAATAAGGAAGCATAGTTATTTGGGTTTTGCTTCATTAATGCAACCAACAAAGAATCATTGGCCCCAATATTATTTTGCGCTTGCATATTTGCGCAATTAAAAAAGAAAAATAGCAAGCCAAGATAAAATATTTTTTTAAACATCTTACATTTCGTTTTCAGCGAATTCGTAATTAGAATAATCTTGAATCACATTATATAAAGTACCTCTTTCAATAGGTTGGCGTTTGGCTTGTTTGATTAAGCCCACTAGTTGTTCTGTGGTCATTACAGGGGTCTGTTCCTCGCTGCCGGCCATTGAATATATTTTAGTGGTATCGTCAATAGTGCCATCAATATCATTCACGCCATAACTTAAAGTAAGCTGCGCAGTTTCACGACCCAACATAGGCCAATAGGCTTTAACATGCGGGAAGTTATCCAAGTACAAACGAGATATTGCATACATTTTTAAATCATTGGCTAAGGTAGATTCAGGAACATCATGCATATCGTTGTCCTTGTTTCTAAATTTCAATGGAATAAAAGTATTGAATCCTTTGGTTTCATCTTGTAGTTGACGTAAGCGTTCCATATGATCAATGCGATGCTCATATTTTTCAATATGTCCATATAATAAAGTGGCATTGCTATGCATTCCTAAATTATGTGCTGTTTTATGAATATGTAACCACTCGTCGGCCGTTGCTTTATCAGCGCAAATAACCGTTCTGATATCAGGATGAAAAATTTCAGCGCCGCCACCAGGTAATGAATCCAATCCTGCTTCATGCGCTAGTTGCATACCTTCTTCCGTGGTTACTTTAGCTTTACGAAACATATATTCCAATTCAACAGGTGTGAATGCTTTAATATGCAGTTCGGGACGATGTGCTTTAATGGTGCGCATTAATTCCAAGAAAAATTCCAAGGTTAATTTAGGATGTACACCACCCACAATATGAACTTCAGTGACAGGTTTTCCATCATATGATTTAACTATGTCCATCATTTGATCAATAGTCAATTCCCAACCTTCTTCCTTATGTGCATATAATTTTGAATAAGAACAAAACTTGCAGGAGAACACGCATACATTGGTTGGTTCAATATGAAAATTTTTATTGAAGTAGGTTTTGTTCCCGTGTAAAGATTCTCTTTTCCAATTGGCTAATGCACCAACATAGGGTAGTGATGCTTTTTCAAATAAATAAACGCCTTCGTTAAATGAAAGACGTTCATTATGTATCACTTTATTTCCAATATTTTGTAATTGACTATCATTTTCCGAATTTATGATCACTTGTATATTCTCCGTTTGCATTGCCCACTATTTTAGGCTACAAAGTTAAGAATTATACTTACAATACTGTTCAATTTTACAACTAATGCAAATCATATTTACATCAATAGTCCTGCCATACTTGCGGACAAGTAGGAAGCTAGCGTACCGCATAAAAGAGCTTTTAAACCTAATTCAGCTAAGTCCTTTCTTCTAGAAGGAGCTAATTCGCCAATACCGCCAATCAGCATACCCACACTACTAAAGTTGGCAAAACCACAAATGGCAATACTTACAATTAATAAACCTTTTTCTGTCATTATAGGAACTGCTTTACTGGTTAAACTTTTAAAGGCAACAAATTCGTTTATAGTTAATTTTTGACCTAATAAGGTTGCTGCATTTTGAATATCGACGGAAGGAATTCCCATGGCCCAGGCCATTGGATAAAATAATTTACCAAATACAAAATTCAAACTCAGGTGTAAGTTCGGATTAAATAAATGTCCTACTGTTAACATGATCCAATCAATCATCGCGATTAAAGCGATAAATCCGATCAACATTGCAATTACATTCATCGCTAATTTAAATCCATCTCCAGCCCCATGTGTGATGGCATCAATGGTATTACTATATTGACTTTTCACTTCAAGTTTTACACTTCCCATGGTTTGAGATACTTCGGTTTCAGGGAATACAATTTTAGCAATCACTAATGCCCCAGGAGCAGCCATCAAACTAGCGGTGATTAATTTAGGTGCCAAATCCATTCCTGCTTGTGCACCCATATTTGCATACACAATTAAAATACCACCAGCAATACAAGCCAAACTTCCACTCATACTAGCTAAAATTTCACTTTTGGTCATGGTGGCTAGATAGGGGCGAATCATAATTTGCGCTTCTACCTGTCCAACAAAAGCACTTGCCACATTACTTAATGCTTCAGCACCACTTACGCGCATAATAAAATTCATTGACTTTGCTACAACAGCAACTATGCGTTGCATGATACCAAAATGATAAAATAGGGCAACTAAAACACAAACTAATATAATCGTAGCGGTCACATTAAAGGCAAATACAAAACCGCCATTGGCAAAATCAGCAACACCTGTTGGGGTAGTTGCAGCAACACCGCTATACACGAAAGCGGCACCTGCGCGTGCAAATTGTTCAATTTTACCCATGCCTCTTCCAATGATTTGGAAAAAGTGGGTGACTGCTGGAATTTTTAAGATTAAAACCCCAATCGTAAATTGTAACAATAAGCCACTCATCACCAAGCGGTAGTTGATTTTACTTTTGTTATTTGAAAATAGATAGGCAATGATGATGATCACAATGATTCCTATAATGCCTTGAAATCTTTCCATAGTTTGGTTTTAGATACCTAAGATAAACAAAAATCCCATCCCGAGTGCTCAGGATGGGATTAAAATGAATACCATTGGTAAACAACAATAATTTATATTGAATAAAGAATTTTATTTACCGCCTATATTATAAATGCGCTTGAATTTTCTTGTCTAAAACTGCTTTTGGTACTGCACCAATTTGCTTATCAACCACTTCGCCGCCTTTCACAAATAAGATAGCAGGGATAGAAGTTATACCAAAGTTCATGCTTAAGTTAGGATTAACATCCACATTCACTTTCCCGATATTTACTTTTCCTTCATATTGCACCGCTAATTCTTCAATAACTGGCCCAATGGCACGACAAGGACCACACCATTCTGCCCAAAAATCAATGACTGTAAGTTTATCACTTTCCATGACGTCTTTCTGAAAATTTGCATCTGTAAATTCTAATGCCATAATTATATATTTTTATTGGGTTGTTTATTATACTCCTTCAAAAATAGTTCCAATATTTAATAACTGCCCATTTGACTTTTCCACTTTATAAAAAAATATTGGGGACAAATTTTACCGACAGGTCGTCATATAATTACCAGTAAAGGCAGTTGTTTAAACGAGGTTCACCAGAACGGATAAGTCCGGATGCTTATCCAGAAAGGAAACCATATCATCATTCATCAAGAATCCCTTTTCATAGGTACGCACACTGGCCACCAATTGTTCCTTGGGTTCAACAAAGTTAAATTTCAAGGAAGCTCGGCCAGGGTTCTGTTTTAAATTCTTTTCAACAAATTCCAATATTTCTATGTCAAGCTTGGAAGGGTGCATGCTTATTTCAATGGACCTTGTCTGGTTTTGCTTCACGGTCTCCAATAAGGACATGTTGGTAATTTTAAACTCAAAGGCATTTGGCTGATTGTATCTGTTCCTAAAGCTTCCAGTTAAGAATATCTTTTGTCCTACTTCCAGGTAGTTTTGAAATTTTATATAATCCTCACTCCATAATATAAAGTCTGTTTTGCCTGTAAAATCTTCAATGACAAAGGAGCCAAAGTTTTTACCTGTTTTGGTCATCCGATGTTGTACCTCAGTCACCAAACCCGCTAGTTTAAAATTACGTCCTAACTGATTTAAATTCACGGACAAAGTATCCCTTACTTCATTAAAATTATTAATCGGTGTAAATTGATAATGTCGCATTTCAAAGCTGAAATGATCCAAGGGGTGACCACTCATAAACATACCTGTAATATCCTTTTCGTGATCCAGCTTTTCAGTTAAAGTCCATTCCTCACATACGGTTATTTTTGGAACAGGTACTTGCATGGCCGAAGGTAAATCGCCAAATAAAGTATTCGTCGTACCTGCATTTACGTTTTGAAGGGCTTGCGCGTAATTGATTAATTTTTCAAGGCCATTCGTTCTGTCACCATCGGCAACATGAAAAAATTGTGCACGGTGGTATTCAGGGAAACAATCAAAGGTTCCAGAATACGCCAAACTTTCCAATGATTTTTTATTGACAGATCTAGATAATACGCGTTTGATAAAATCAACCATATCTTTAAAATGACCTGATTTATTTCTTTCGGTAATGATGGTTTCAATAGCGGCTTCACCTACACCCTTTAATCCACCTAATCCAAATCTAATTTCTCCACTTTTATTTACTGAAAAACCATTGAGTGATTCATTGATATCTGGACCCAACACTTTTATCGTCATTCTTTTACATTCTTCCATGAAGAAGGTAATTTTATCAATACTGCCTGCATGGTTTAAAACGGCTGACATATATTCGCCAGGGTAGTGTGCTTTTAAATAAGCGGTTTGATACGCCAAATAGGCATAGCAAGTGGAGTGTGATTTATTAAAAGCGTATTGGGCAAATGCTTCCCAATCTGTCCAAACTTTTTCTAACACATTTTCAGGATGTCCATTTTTTACAGCACCCGCCACAAACTGTGCTTTCATTTTATCCAATACCGATTTTTGCTTTTTACCCATGGCTTTTCTCAACACATCCGCATCACCTTTGGTAAAGCTGGCAATTTTTTGACTGAGTAACATTACCTGTTCCTGATAAACAGTAATACCATAAGTATCCGCTAAAATTTCTTCCATCACAGGCAAATCATATTTGATTAATTCTCGCCCGTGTTTACGTTCAATGAAATTAGGAATATACGCCATTGGACCTGGACGATACAAAGCGTTCATTGCAATTAAATCAGCAAATTTATCCGGCTTTAAATCGCGTAAATGTTTTTGCATGCCCACACTTTCAAATTGGAAAGTGGCATTGGTTTCGCCGCGTTGGTATAAATTAAATGTTTTTGCATCATCCAAAGGAATCAAATCCAAATCAATGATAACACCGTGATTTTGTTTGATTAATTCCAATGTTGTTTTTAAAATGGAGAGGGTCTTTAAACCCAAGAAGTCCATTTTTAATACGCCAGCTTCTTCAATAACACTTCCTTCAATTTGGGTAACCCACAAAGTAGAATCTTTGGCAGTGGCTACTGGCATGATTTTCGTTAAATCACTAGGGGCAATGATGATACCTGCTGCGTGAATACCTGTATTTCGGATGGACCCTTCTAATCTTTCTGCTTCATGTAATACGGCTGCACGTAAATCATTTCCTTTATATATTTCTCTTAACTTTTTTACATTATCAATATCTTCTGGTTGATAGCCTTCTCTTTCTGCTAATGATTTTTCACCTTCCTTCACTGTCAGTGGTGCGTGTAAACATCTGTTTAATTCCGTACCTGGTTTGTCTGGAACTAGCTTAGCTAATAAGTTACTTTCAGATAAAGGCAAATCCATCACACGGGCAACATCTTTAATACTGCTTTTGGCAGCCATGGTACCATAAGTAACAATTTGTGCTACCTGTTCCTTGCCATATTTATCAACCACATAGTCAATTACTTTTTGGCGACCTTCATCGTCAAAGTCCGTATCAATATCGGGCATGCTCTTACGATCCGGATTTAAGAAACGCTCAAATAGTAATTGGTATTTAATAGGATCAATATTGGTGATACCAATACAATAAGCAACCACACTACCAGCAGCAGAACCACGACCAGGGCCAACAAATACACCCATGTTTCGACCAGCCTGTATAAAATCACTTACAATTAAAAAATAACCCGCAAAGCCCATGGTACGAATTGTGAATAATTCAAAATCAATCCGCTCTTGTAATTCGGGGGTAATTTCAGGGTATCTTTTATGTGCACCTTCCCAGGTTAAATGTTTTAATAATTCCCACTGATTCATATTGGCTTCCTTGTGAATTTGAAATTCCTTTGGAATAGGGAAGGCCGGAAGCAAAATATCTTTTTTTAAGTTCAACACATCCACTTTGTCAACTATCGCATTGGTATTATCAACGGATTCAGGTAGGTCGCTGAACAAGGCAGACATTTGCGCCTGTGTTTTAAAATAAAATTCGTTATTCGGAAATTTGAATCTTCTGTTTTTAATTTGAATTTCATCATTCACAAAATCATCAAAGCCTGGGGTGGATTGTTTTTCGCCCGTATTGATACAAAGTAAAATATCGTGCGCGTTGGCGTCATCTTCATTAATGTAGTGACTATCATTCGTAGCAATAACTGGGACTTTGTATTTTTTTGCAAATTGCAAAAGTCGGTCATTGATTATTTGTTGTTCCGGAATTTGGTGTCTTTGAATTTCAATATAATAATCCTCTCCAAAAATATCCAACCACCATTTAAATTCTTTTTCTGCTGCGGCTTCATCACTTTTTAATATCGCTTGGGGTACATGTGCACCAATACAACAAGTAGTAGCGATTAATCCTTCCTGGTATTTTTCAATTAATGATTTATCAATTCTAGGATACTTGCTGTACATCCCTTCAATATATCCAAGCGAAGTAAGTTTGATTAAGTTTTGATAACCAATCGCATTTTTCGCCAATAGAACTTGGTGGTAACGATTGTCCTTTAATTCCTTGGTAAAGTTTTTGATATGCCGATCCTTAACCACATAAAATTCACAACCAACAATGGGTTTAACAATTGGGGCTAATATATCTTTTCCATCTGCATCTTTCCCAATGACCTTTGTTTTTTTCCAAGCCTGGCTAACAAACTTAAATGCCCCAAACATATTACCATGATCAGTGATGGCAATTGCAGGCATATTATCACCGATTGCTTTTTCATACAATCCTTCAATAGAGGCAGCACCATCCAAAAGTGAATATTGGGTATGAACATGTAAATGGGAAAATGTAGGCATCTTGGAATGGGTGTAAGTGTACAAATATCGTAAAATTAAGGGGTATAAATTGGCTTAATTTTCCACAAATAAATCGTTAAAAACGGACTAAAATTCCCTTTTTACACCTACAAACATTAACTTGCCTGCATATGTGGATACAAAATTTTAATAGGGGTGTTCATTTATTTGGATTACTTATTTTATTGGCTAGCTGTAGTACCCTTAAAAACCTATCCTTTCCTTTAAAAACAGGGAAGCAAGTGACTGTTGTGTCCGATACCAAGAAATCGCCAAGAACCATGGAGTTTTTGGAAGATATTTCCGTTACCCCAGGGAAAATTACCATCAATAACGCTTCTAATGCTATTGAAACAGAAAAGCCAGCGGTCATTAATAAAAATTATGAAATGATGCCGGTGAATTTGTCTGATATTGAAAAGGCAAATTGGTTACAAATAAAATATTCACTTAAAATGGATATTGCCGTGGAAGAAATTAAAAACATTCCATTGCTTCAAAAGATAGATGAATGGTGGGGTACCCCTTATGTTTTAGGAGGGAGTTCCAAAAATGGGGTGGATTGTTCCTATTTCACTTTGGATGTAATGCGTGATATTTATAAAGTAAATTTAAAACGCACTGCAGCAGAACAGTATGAGCAAAGTGTAAAAATTGAATGGAATAATTTAAAGGAAGGGGATTTGATATTTTTTAAAAGCGATGGTCGACGCCGCATTTCACATGTGGGTATCTATTTAGCCAATAATAAATTTGCGCATGCTAGTACAAGCCAAGGTGTAACCATTGGTGATTTAACCGACCCTTATTGGCAAAGAAGGTTGTATAGTTTAGGAAGAACTAACCCACAATAATAAAAGTTATTGCAGCTTAGTTTTCTATGACAGTATTTACGTAATACAATCTATTAATAAGTTTTACAAATTCTTTAATATCAAAATCCGCCTGATTGATTAACTTTTTTTGCGGGATATAATCCATTGGACTTAATTGGTATTTTTTTCCTTTGTAATTTAAAGCTAATGGTAGGTTGAAACCAACCACACAATTTTTCCATTGGTAGGTCAATATTTTTTCATTCTCATCATATTGGTAAACCAAAGTAGGGATTTGCGTATTTCTTAAATATTGGTCAAAAATTTTATTATACTTGAATCCAGCAGATTTGGAAATATAATTTTCAATGTCAACACTATTTACTGTTTTATGATAAAATTGTTTGTTGAGATTAATGAGTATCTGACGGAACAAAGAATCATTATCCATGGAGTGCCTTATGGTATGAATTAAATTTGCGCCTTTATTATACATGTCGCCATCACTTTGCTCATTAACACCGTAATTTGCAATGATGGGTTTGTTGTTTTGTATGCCACGTCTAATTCCAAAATTATAATCATTACCTGCTTCAATACCATAATAGTATTCGGTCATCAAGGTTTCCGTATAATTTGTAAATCCTTCGTGCACCCACATGTCAGCAATATCATTGGTGGTAATATTATTGGCAAACCACTCATGTCCACTTTCATGTACAATGATAAAATCCCATTTTAAACCCCAGCCTGTACCTGACAAGTCACGTCCTAAATAACCATTTCCGAACTTGTTACCATAAGCCACAGCTGATTGGTGCTCCATGCCTAAATGCGGTGATTGCACTAATTGATAGCCATCCTCATAAAAAGGGTATGGCCCCATCCAGTATTCAAATGCTTTTAACATTTGTGGTACTTGTGTGAATTGTGCTTTTGCTTTAGTAGAATCTTGCTTTAATACCCAATAGTGTAAATCTAAATTTCCTTTTAAGCCATTATAATTTTCACCCCAACCCATATAATCTCCAATATAAGGGACGATATTATAATTGTTTATAGGATTTTTAACTTCCCAGGTATAGCTCGTCAGTTGATGGATATTTTCTTTTTTAATCATTCGGCCATTTCCAATACCCATCAATGAATCAGGTACATTCATGGTTAATCTTGCACCTTGGTCAGGTTCGTCAGATTGATGATCCTTGCAAGGATACCAAATAGAAGCACCCAATCCTTGACAAGCCACTGACATCCATGGTTTACCATTAGCATCTTTTTTCCAAATCCAGCCACCATCCCAAGGTGGGCGAACTGCTTCAACTGGAATACCATGGTAGTAAATGACTAATTTGAAATTTGTGTTTATATTTAATTTTTCATTGAAGTTGACAATTGCTACATTCATATTTCTTGAAAATGACAAGGGTTTACCTGTTTTTGCATTAGGCGCAATATAGATGACACTATCAATGATTAAGGGCTGTTGTAAATCAATTTGAATGTTCTTGCTGGGCTTTACCACTTTTGAAGTCCAACTTACCTGACCAATGATGGATTTGGTTTCATAGCTGGGTGTTACGGTGATATCATAATGTTGAATATCAAACCAATCACGATGCTCATTTAAACTTCCTCTTAAAGTATCCTGTAAATTAAATACGGGTTGACTTTTTAAAGCCAATGAAAAAAAAGACAGTAAAATGATGCATATAGATTTTTTCATAAGGCAGCTTTAATAAGTGGTAATTGAATAACCAATAATGTTTGCGTATGAAATTTAATCTTTTATTAATTTATCAGCAAATACTTTTTCGAATTTCTCCAATTTAGGGCCAATCACATATCTGCAATACCCTTGATTCTTATTATTGTTATAATAGTTTTGGTGATAATTTTCGGCAGCATAAAACTTTTTAAATGTTTCAACGGTTGTCACAATGGGATTAGGCCAAGCTTTAGCGGCATCCAATTCCTTGATATATTTTAAAGCTAAATCGGCCTGATGTTTGTTGTGAAAAAATACCACACTACGATATTGTGGCCCAATATCATTTCCTTGTTGGTTAAGGGTGGTAGGGTCATGCGTTTTCCAAAACACGGATAATATTTCGTCTAGACTAATTTTTGTGGTATCAAATAATACCTGACATACTTCAGCATGTCCGGTGGTTTTATCACAAACCTGCTCATAAGTTGGGTTGTCCACAAAGCCGCCACTATAGCCACTGGTTACTTTAACTACTCCTTTTAAACGTTGAAAAAAGGCTTCGGTACACCAAAAGCAGCCTGATCCAAGTGTTATGGTTTCAATATTTGTCATGTTTATCTTATTCGGTTTACTGTTTGTATTATTTTGAGCGCATGCGCTAAAGGAAATAAATAGGTATAATAAAATACTTGTTTTTTTTAGGCCTAGCATAAAAATGTTTTTATAAATATAATACAAATAATATACCCAAATTGTTTAAAGCAGGTTAATGTTTATTTAAGTAAATTTGTTCCCTTATACGCCCATGAAAGTTTATCCAGAAAATGCATTATCTCAGTTAGAATTTGATAAAATCATAACTATTTTATTAAACTATTGTCAAACGACAATTGGTAAGGAAATGGTGAATGATATCCGAATTCACACCCATCTTAAGTATATACAAACTGCCTTACAACAAACGCAGGAATTTAAATATATCAGATCGGCGGGTCAGTATTTCCCCACTGATTTTGTGATTGATATTCGAAGGGATTTGAAATTGTTAGGTATACCAGGCGCACAATTGGTCGGAGAGCAATGGTTGTTGGTAAGAAAGTTAGCGGATCATACTTCACAAGTATTTAAATGGTTTGATGCAGAAAGGCAATCAGCCTATGCTGCTTTATATGAAATAGTAGCAGATACTTATTATGAAAAGTGCATTATTGAAATGATTGATGTGGTGGTAGATGAACGGGGTTCAGTGAAAGATAATGCATCGGAGGATTTGGCCAAGATAAGGATGCAGTTGTATAAAAAAAGACAGGAGCTTAGGCGGATATTTGAAAAAGTAGTGAGTAAGTTAGCCAAGTCAGGTTATACTGCTGACATTGATGAAAGCTTTAGTAATGGAAGAAGGGTAGTGGCAGTTTTTTCAGAATACAAACGACAAGTAAAAGGTTTTTTACACGGCGAAAGCGATAGTCGTAAAACGGCTTTTATCGAACCTGAGGAAACCATTGAATTAAATAATGAATTATATAGTTTAGAACAGGAAGAATTGAAGGAGGTGCAGCGGGTACTTCGACAACTTACTGCTCAGTTGTCCCCTTATTCCAGTTTATTATTAAATTATTTAAATATTATTGGACAGTATGATTTTGTAAAAGCAAAAGCTTTGTTGGCAATTGATATGAATGCGCAATTGCCCATGGTTAATAATCTCGCTACTTCGCATTTGATAGATGCTTATCATCCTTTATTGTATATGTACAATAAGTCATCAGGTAAAAAAACAATTCCTGTTAATATACAATTGGATGATAATACGCGGATACTTATTATCAGTGGGCCTAACGCTGGTGGTAAAACCGTATCCATGAAAACATTGGGACTCAATCAGGTGATGTTGCAGAGTGGTTTATTAATACCGGTACATCCCGATTCTCAAATGGGTATTTACAAACAATTATTTATACAATTAGGGGATACGCAAAATTTGGCATTTGAATTGAGTACTTATTCGAGTCATTTGATTCACATGAAGCATTTCATTGAAAATGCAAATGGGAAAACATTATTTTTTATTGATGAATTAGGAAGTGGTAGTGATCCACATTTGGGTGGTGCTTTCGCGGAAGTAATATTAGAGGAATTGTCGCATCGACATGCACAAGGAATTGTGACTACGCATTATTTGAACTTAAAAGTAATGGCGAATCATAATAAAGGAATAGTAAATGGTGCCATGCAATTTGATGAAGTTAAGTTGGAACCTTTGTATCAACTAGTGATAGGTAAACCGGGAAGTTCTTACACATTTGCTATAGCAGAGCGAATTGGCTTGCCTAAAAATTTAATTAATCGTGCAAGGAAATTGGTAGATAGTCATCATTTTGAATTGGATAAATTATTGAATAGTACGGAACAGGATTTACAATTAATTCAAAAAGAACGTCGTGACTTAATTAAGAAATTAAAGGAAGTGGATATTTTGCAAACGGAATTAAATAAAACACTAAATAAGGAAAAGCATATACAGCAAATCACCTTATTAAAGGAGCAGAATAGGGTTGCAGAGGAAAAGTTCACATATCTAAAGGAAATGGAACGAAATCTAAAGCAAATCGCATTGGATTATAAGAAGTCAGAAAAGAAGGAGGAAGTGGTTAAAAATTTATACAATTTATTGTTTAAGAAAAATGATAAAATAGTCATTAATAAATTAGCAAAGAAAGTAGATAAGAATTACAAGGAACTTTCAAAACCTATTGAAGTTGGGGCTACAGTTAAAATGAAAAATAATTATCAGGTGGGTGAGGTATTGGATATAAAAGGGAAAAGGGCCATTGTTAAAATTGGGCAACTACCCATGAATATTGATCTGGTTGATTTGGTGGTGGTGGAGAAAATTATAACGAATCCTTAATCTGTGATATAATCAGATTTTTATATATTATAAAATAAAAATATATTAGTATAAATCCTTGATAATTCCATGAATTGTTTACCTTTATGTTTCATTACAATTGAATTCTTTTATGAGAAAATTTGTTACCTATTTAGGATTAATTATAGTTGTATTATTTACAGCTTGTAATAAATCTGTAGTGTATGAGTTGGATTATGCATATAATAAACGTCTTATTACAAGTGAGGTAAGGGATAAGTTTGTAGGAAATTGGTCAAGAAGCATCACTTTACAAATGCCTGATATGGTATTCAATGCAAAGGATTCCATCAATCCTGGAGTAATTAAATTTGCGGACACCATCATTATTAGAACAATTAAGGATCCATTAGATAAAAATGGCTTGGCATATTTAGATTCCATAAATATCATTTATCCAAAGTCACCAGGTAATATGGGTGATTTAGATAGTGTCCATGTTCATATCACTGATACACTAACTTATACCTACAAGCCATTATTAATTAATGTGAATTATAATCCTTACGATTCTACCATTAAAAATGCGGTTTTAGAATTTGAAGGGCAAGGTAAAAGGAATGCTAAATTTAGTAATAGTTTAATTTTGGAGTCAGGGAATTTAACCATAAAAAATAAAGCGTCTATTTATATCGGTTTCTGGAATAGTTATTTAACAAGATTCTAGTAAGCTTCATCTTATTATTATATAAATAACGTGCAATTTATTGTGCGTTATTTTTTTTACAAAACATTACAATATGAGTACGAAACAAGTTGAAATAGTATTAGCACCTAAGCAACCACACTTTGTGGGTGATGGATTTAGGGTACATAATTTTATTCCAAGTGGTTATGGTTTAACAATGGAAAGAATGGATCCTTTTATTATGTTGGATTATGCATCTCGATATCATTTTCCTCCAACAGGGAAACCTAAAGGCGTGGGGGTGCATCCACATCGTGGATTTGAAACAGTTACCATTGCTTATAAAGGAAGTGTAGCGCATTATGATAGTGCAGGTGGTGGAGGTGAGATAAAGGAAGGAGATGTACAATGGATGACTGCGGCTAGTGGTGTTTTACATAAGGAATATCATGCCGAAAGTTTTTGTGCAACCGGTGGCGATTTTCAAATGGTACAGTTGTGGGTGAACTTACCCGCGAAGGATAAAATGAGTACCCCGAAATACCAAGCGATTGAGAATAGTAATATTCCAAAAATAAAAGTGGAAGGAGGTATCGTTGAAGTGATTGCAGGCGCTTATCAAGATCACAAAGGAGCGGCAAGTACTTTCACGCCTATAAATATGTTGAATGCCAAGTTAACTTCAGGTGGTAGCGCTGAATTTAGTTTTCCTTCTAATCATAATACTTGCATTTTAGTGATAGAAGGGGAAGTGATTTTAAATAATACCGAAGATGTTCCATTAGATCATTTGGCTTTATTTAAAAATGAGGGTGAAACATTTACGATTAAAGCATCTCAAGATAGTATTGTACTAATTTTAAGTGGGGAGCCTATCAATGAACCCATTGCTGCGCATGGCCCATTTGTAATGAATACACGTGAGCAAATCATGGAAGCCTTTCAGGATTATGAGTTGGGAAAGTTTGGGGAGTTGGCGGATTAGTAGAGCAACAGGATTACCTCCCTTCGGTCGGTGATTTATGGTGCAATTAATTTTCAATTAATCCCCCAACTGGATTGCCGTCGCTTCGCTCCGGCTTCCCATATAAAATTTTACAAATTTTTACCACCAGGATTACCTCCCTTCGGTCGGTGATCTATGGTGCAATTAATTTTCAATTAATCCCCCAACTGGATTGCCGTCGCTTCGCTCCGGCTTCCCAGTTGGGGGCGAGAATGACAAAAAAGGGGAAGCCTGTTGGTTTTATGCCCAAAACAAATGGCATTTAAATCCTTCGGATTTTACCTTGTCTAATAAATTCATTTTCGACTCCAAATCAAGATTTGAGTCTCATCTTCTTTATTATTCAAGGTTCACTGCGTGAAAATGCCATTAGAGGGCATTAAAAAAGGGGCTTTTAGCCCCTTTTTTGTCATTCTGCGGAGAGTTAGGGATTCGAACCCCAGGACCTGTTACAGTCAACAGTTTTCAAGACTGCCGCAATCGACCGCTCTGCCAACTCTCCGCGGCAAATGTAGGAAGGGAAACCGAATTTTGCAAAAATACTTGCAATTTATGTGGTTAAACAATTGGTCTAATTTATTGACTACCATGTATCTTTACAAAAATGGCTTAAGTGAAAGAATTATCTGCATTAAATGTGTTTTTTTGGAAATATAGGGCGCGATTCTTCATTGGAATTGTATTTGTCATTGCAACCAACTATTTAGCGGTTTTGGCACCCCAAATCACTGGATATGTGGTTGGTTTAGTTCAAGCTAAATTGCCTGGGGCAAAACCAGTTACTACAGTGCACAACGAAATGGTCACGTTGGGTATTGATCAAATTGGGAATCATTATAATTTTTCATTTGCAGGTTTGGTTACTTTTTGTTGTCTTATCATTTTGATTTTGGCGATTATAAGAGGGGTATTTATGTTTTTTATGCGTCAAACTATTATTGTCATGAGTAGGCATATTGAGTTTGATCAAAAAAACCAAGTGTATGCCCATTACCAAAAATTAGATACTGAATTTTATAAAACACATAGCACGGGTGATTTAATGAGTCGCATCACCGAAGATGTAAGTAGGGTGCGTATGTATACAGGCCCTTCCTTAATGTATTTAATTAACCTAGTTTCCTTAATCGGTTTTTGCTTATACAATATGTTTAGCAAGGATATAATGCTTAGTTTATATGTACTGGCGCCGCTTCCGATATTGGCCATCACTATTTATTTTGTAAATAGTATTATTAATAAAAAGAGCGAGGAAATTCAAGGGCAACTTTCTGATTTAACTACCAATGCGCAGGAATCTTATTCAGGCATCAGAGTCATTAAATCTTTTGTGCAAGAAAAAGCGATGCTGGGTTTCTTTAAAAAAAATAGTGAATTGTATCGTCAAAATGCAGTGAGCTTAGCTAAGGTGGAAGCGTTTTACGCACCTACAATGGCTTTAATGATTGGGCTAAGTACATTAATTACTATTTATTTAGGAGGTTTGCAAGCCCTTCAGGATCCTTCCAAAGTAGCTACTGTTATTGAATTTGTGATCTATATTAATATGCTTACTTTTCCTGTAAGTGCCATTGGTTGGACGGCAAGTATGATTCAAAGAGCCGCTGCATCGCAAAAAAGATTGAATGAATTTTTATCTATTCAACCTACTATTACCAATCCAACTTCACCTGTAATGACTAAGTTGAAAGGTGATATTGTTTTCAAGGATGTTTCTTTGGTCTTCCCACATTCTGAAATAAAAGCATTAGCTGATTTTAATTTAAATATTAAAGCCGGTCAAAAAGTTTTAATATTAGGTAAAACCGGTTCTGGAAAAACAACCATTGCGCAACTATTAACCAGAATGTATGAAACATCTACCGGTCAAATTTTGATAGATGGAGTAGATATAAATAATTTTCAGGTGCAAAATTTAAGAAATGATATTGGCTATGTGCAACAGGATGTTTTTTTATTCAGTGATACCATTCAAAATAATATACAGTTTGGCTTAAAAGAAAAAGTATCTTATGATGATTTAACGCATGCTGCAAAAACGGCACATGTATTAAAAGAAATTAATAATTTACCTAAGCAATTTGATACTTTAGTAGGGGAACGTGGTACTACTTTAAGTGGGGGACAAAAACAAAGAGTGGCGATTGCAAGAGCCTTAATTAAAAACCCTTCCATTTTAATATTAGATGACTGTTTAAGTGCGGTGGATGCAAATACTGAAAGAACTATTTTAGGGAATCTTGATTATTATATAAAAGATAAAACGACCCTTTTTATTACACACCGAATATTTTACAATTTCAATTTTGATCTGATCATCTATCTACAGGAGGGTAAAATTGCCGAACAGGGCACACACGATAGCTTGTTAGCTAAAAATGGCCTTTATGCTGAATTATATAGGGCACAACAATCCTTAGATGACAAAGAATAATAACCAAATGGTTGCGCTAATTTTTTATTAAGGTTTAATAGAAAAGGTATAATTTTTTTGATTTTCAGTAACATTTATATATTTTTAATGATAATTCAATGTAACTATGGAGCAAGAGAACTTCGACAACAGTAATGAGCGACCAATTGAAAGTGTTTATAGTACGCGTATTCGTGCTGGAAAAAGACGCACTTATTTTTTTGACGTTAGAGCCACCCGTTCAAATGATTATTTTTTAACCATAACGGAAAGCAGAAAACGTTTTGACAATAACGGTTATGATCGTCATAAAATTTTCATTTACAAAGAAGATTTCAATAAGTTTATTAAGGCAGTTACGGAAGCAATGGATTTTGTTAAAACTGAATTAATGCCCGATTTTGATTTTGATGCGTTCAACCATGAAGAAGATCCCAATGCACCAGAGCAAGGCGTAAGATATACCGCACCACAGGAAGTTTCAGATAATGCTGCACCAGTTGCACCTGCTACAACACCTGCGCCTCCCGAAGAAGAAGCTATTCCAGTTGCTTCCATTGATTCCACTGATTCTGCTAGTTCAATTGACGTTGCTTCAAATGATACTGAAGTTGAAATTGATCCTGCATCAATAACTGAAAAAAAGCCATTAGAAGCAAGAGATTCTCCTGCAAGTCAGGGCGATAATATGAGTCAAGAAGAGGTTGAAAAATGGTAATCCGCTATTACATTTTGTAATGCGATTATAAGTTTTTGATCATCCAAATATCACATCCATCATGTCCACTATTTCCAAGTGCATGATGGATTTTTTTAAATCCTACATTCTCATAAATACTTACTGCTTTGGAAAGTTCAGGCATGGATTCTAAGTATACTTGCTCATATCCATTTTCCTTGGCCCATTGCATTGACTTTAATAATAGTTGTTTTCCTAAACCAATCCCTCTAGCATCCTTGTGTAAATATAGTTTTACTAATTCACAGGTTTTATCTGGAAGGCCTTTAGTAGGATAGATGCCTGCACCTCCAACTAGGGTACCTTTTAATTCAGCTATATAATAAATGGCACCTGGTATTTGGAATAATTCAAATAAATGATCAGTGGTTGTATCGTAAAAAACAGTACCTGGTTTATTGGCACCAAATTCAGTTAAAGCCGCTCGGATTACCTTCGCGATGGCTTCATTGTCATTAAGGGCAATGTTTCGGATGATTAAATCAGGAGAAATTAAGCTTGTGTTTTCCAATTTTTATATTGATTGATTAAACCATTGGTGGAGCTATCGTGATTGTCTACTTTATTGTTGTCTGTTAATTCAGGTAAAATTTTATTAGCCAATTGTTTTCCTAATTCAACACCCCATTGATCGTAACTAAAAATATTCCAAATAACACCTTGTGTAAATATTTTATGCTCATAAGTGGCAATTAAAAAACCTAAAGTTTCTGGTGTAATTTTTTTCACTAAAAAAGAATTCGTTGGTTTGTTACCTGCGAATACTTTAAAGGGTGCTAATGTGTCAATTTCTTTCGCTGTTTTTTTACTTTGTTTTAATTCTGCAATTACTTCTGCATTTGTCTTTCCATTTAACAAAGCTTCTGTTTGTGCAAAATAGTTGCTTAGTAATTTATCATGATGATCGCCAATTGGATTGTGGCTAATCGCTGGTGCAATAAAATCACATGGAATCACTAATGTGCCTTGGTGTATTAATTGATAAAATGCATGTTGTCCATTGGTACCAGGTTCTCCCCAAATCACTGGGCCTGTGGTATAATTAACAGCCGTTCCATTACGATCAACAAACTTGCCATTACTTTCCATATTACCTTGTTGAAAATAGGCAGCAAATCGATGCATGTATTGGTCATAGGGTAGGATGGCTTCACTTTGTGAACCAAAAAAGTTCGTATACCATATTCCCAATAATGCCATAATCACTGGCATGTTTTTTTCAATCGCTTCATTTTTAAAATGAAGATCGGCTTGGTGTGCGCCTTTTAATAATTTTTCAAAGTTTTCGTATCCAATGGTCAATGCAATAGATAGTCCAATCGCACTCCATAAGGAATATCTTCCGCCTACCCAATCCCAAAACTCAAACATATTTTTACTACTAATCCCAAAACTGTTTACTGCTTTTTCATTGGTAGATAGTGCAACAAAATGGGTAGCGATATGTTTTTCGTCGATTGCTATTTGTAAAAACCAAGCACGTGCAGTATGTGCATTGGTCATGGTTTCCTGGGTAGTAAAAGTTTTTGAAGCAATTAAGAATAAGGTTTCCTCTGCGCTCACTTTTTTTAAGGTCTCTGCAATATGTGTACCATCTACATTACTTACAAAATATATTTGTATCCCGTCCACCCAATAAGGTTTTAATGCTTCAGTCACTATCACTGGGCCTAAATCACTTCCACCAATACCTATATTAACAATTGTGGTTATTTTTTTTCCTGTGTATCCTTTATGTGTGCCATCATGAATATTATCACAAAATGTTTTCATTTGTTTTTGGACGCGTAAAATTTCAGGCATGATATCCTGCTCGTCCACCATAACAGGTTCGCCGCTAAAATTTCTTAGGGCGGTATGTAACACTGCTCTTTTTTCGGTTTCGTTTATTGCCTTTCCCTCAAATTGTGCTGCAATTGCTTTTGATAGTCCACATTCATTTGCCAATTGAAATAGTAACTGCAAAGTTTTATCAGTGACAATATTTTTTGAATAATCAAATAATATATCTGATGCTGTAATGGAATACTGATTAAATCGGTTAGGATCTGCAGCAAATAAATCTTTCATTTGCTTACGGTTCATTTCTTCTTCAAAATGCTTTTTTAATACAAACCAAGCCTGCGTTGATGTTGGGTTAATTCTTTCTAACATAATCTTATCTTTTTCACTATTTTTTATTCACTAATGTTCATCTTTATATAAATCCCTTTAACTATAATTTTTCTATAGTAGCGATGGTGGTCGTTAACATTTCATCGGTAATGTCCAAATGCAATACAAATCGAACTAGGGCAGGGGTCATTGCAATCACTAAAATATGATGCTCCTTTAAAAGGGCAGCCAGCTGTGTTGCATTATATTTCCCTTCAATTTTTGCAATAACAATATTGGTTTCCACTTCAAAAACATCCGCAACAAAATCTTTCTTTACTAAAGCATCTTTTATTAATAATGCTTTTTCATGATCCTGCTTTAATCGATCCACATGATGATCCAATGCATAAATACCAGCAGCAGCTAATGAACCTGCTTGTCGCATGCCGCCTCCAAATACTTTACGCCATCTTCTTGCTTTTTTAATAAAGGCAGCGTTTCCAACCAATACACTTCCAACGGGTGCCCCTAATCCCTTACTCAAACAAATGGATATAGAATCAAATAATTGACCATATTGTTTTGGGTCTTCCTTTTTATGTACAATGGCATTAAATATTCTTGCGCCATCCAGGTGTAATCCCAAATGATGCGTTTTTGCCACTTTTTGTATTTCCTGAAATTCCTTAAAATCATAACAAGCACCTCCGCCGCGGTTACAAGTATTTTCCAAGCTAATTAATCTAGAAATGGGTTTGTGCACATCCTCCGGATGGATGGCTGCTAAAACCTGACTTGCAGTAATTCGGCCTCGGTTTCCTTGTAATAATTTAACAGAACAGCCTGAATTGGAAGCAATACCACCACCTTCATATTGATAGACATGGGATAATTCCTCACAAATCACCTCGTCACCGGCTTGGGTATGCGTTTTTATCGCCAATTGATTGGTCATAGTGCCACTAGGACAAAACAAGCCTGCTTCCATACCAAATAGGCTTGCGGACTTGGCTTCTAATGCGTTGATACTGGGATCCTCACCGAATACATCATCCCCAACAGGTGCCTGATGCATATAAGCTAACATTTCGGGGGTAGGAAAGGTAACGGTGTCAGATCTAAAATCAATCATACAACGAAGATAATTCTCAGAAAGGTATTATTCCTAAATTTTTACCCTTTTGGGGAAATTTTAATGGAATATTATGTGCATAAATGCTTTACAATCAATATTTGCTAAATTAGTCTCAAAATTGTACCTTTGCCGACTAACATTAGATAAAATTACCTATTTTCTATCGTTAGACACAACTTTTTTGGCCTTTACATCGTTATACCTTTAAATAAATTCTTTGCATGAGGCAGCTTAAAATTGCAACACAGATTACCAACAGAGATTCGCAAGCGGTTGAGAAGTATTTACAAGAGATTTCTAAAATCTCTATGATTAATCCTGAAGAAGAAACCACTTTGGCGCAGCGCATTAAAATGGGAGATCAACGTGCATTGGATAAATTAGTACAAGCCAACCTTCGTTTCGTTGTATCTGTTGCAAAACAATACCAACACCAAGGTTTGTCTTTATCTGACTTAATCAATGAAGGTAATTTAGGTTTAATTAAAGCAGCACAACGTTTCGATGAAACCAAAGGTTTTAAATTCATTTCCTATGCGGTTTGGTGGATTCGTCAATCAATTTTGCAAGCCTTGGCTGAGCAGGGTCGTTTGGTTCGTTTGCCTCAAAACAAAATTGGTACTTATAACAAGGCCAATAAAGCATATATGGCTTTTGAACAAGAACATGAGCGTGAGCCATCCACTGAGGAGTTGGCAGGAATTTTGGAAATGTCTGAAACGGAGATCAACAATATATTTCAATCCAATACCCGTCATACTTCATTAGATGCACCAGTGCATGAAGCAGAGGATGTAGCCATGGGTGATTTATTAAAAGGCGGTGATGAAACAGACGAAGATGTGATGAAAGATTCTTTAAGAGAAGAAATTCGTCGCGTACTTAAGTCATTGAGTCCTAGAGAGGCAGAGATAGTTAATGCATATTTTGGTTTAGATGGAGAAAATGGGGTTACGATTGAACAAATAGGTATCAAATACGATTTAACGAAGGAAAGGATAAGACAAATTAAGGAGCGTGCTATTAAACGTTTACAGAAAGCGAGATACAGCAATGCACTTAAAGCTTATTTGGGCTAGTAGTTTAAAATATTATCAAGCCCCTTCAATCTCAGGATTAGACGGGGCTTTTTTTTAGGTTAGATTTTGCAGATAAATAATTTGATAACATAGAATTTAGTTTTTTGTATAGAATTTTGAATTAGAAATAATGAAGTTATGGAAACAGAAAAAGTAAGCATTTTAATTATAGGTTCAGGCCCTGCCGGTTACACTGCTGCAATTTATGCAGCTAGGGCAAATATGAAACCTTTATTATACCAAGGTATACAACCAGGTGGTCAATTAACCATTACCACTGACGTGGAGAACTATCCTGGATTTCCAGATGGTATTCAAGGCCCAGAAATGATGGTGAACTTTGAAAAACAAGCGGCCCGTATGGGTACGGACATTCGTTATGGCCTAGCCACTAAAGTTGATTTTAGTGGGGATGTTAAAAGAGTATGGATTGATGATGAAAAGATCATCGAAGCGGATGCCGTAATTATTTCAACTGGCGCTAGTGCTAAATGGTTAGGTATTCCAAGTGAAGAGAAATTTAATGGTTTTGGGGTGAGTGCCTGTGCTGTATGTGATGGATTCTTTTTTAAAGGAAAGGAAGTTGCGATTGTAGGTGCTGGAGATACTGCTGCAGAAGAAGCACATTATTTATCAAAAATGTGTACTACAGTGCATATGATTGTTCGTAAAGATCAAATGCGTGCAAGTAAAGTAATGCAGGATCGCGTTTTGAACACACCGAATATAAAAATGTATTTCAATAGCGAAACGGATGAAATCTTAGGAGAAAAAACAGTGCAAGCCGTTAGAATCAAAAATACAAAGACCAATACTTTACAAGAAATTCCAGTAAGTGCCTTTTTTGTTGCCATTGGTCACAACCCGAATAGTAGTATTTTTTCTGAGTTCATTCATACAGACGAAACTGGTTACATATTAACAGAACCAGGTACCACTAAAACAAATGTTCCAGGTGTATTTGCTTCAGGGGATGTGCAAGATAAAAACTACCGTCAAGCGGTTACAGCTGCTGGAAGTGGTTGTATGGCTGCCTTAGATGCAGAAAGGTATTTAACTGCTAAAGGGCACTAAAATATAATTCATGTCAACCAATCAAACCATACGTATTAGTCTGAACAAATTATTATTTGTTGGCTATCATGGTTTATATCCTGAAGAAAAAAAATTAGGTAATAATTATGCTGTTGAAATTGATATTGACTTTACGCCCAAGCAAGGAGTCATTGATCAATTGGATCAAACCATTGACTATGTGCATGTATATGCAATTGTAAAAAAGTGGATGGAAATCCCAACGCCTTTATTAGAAACTTTGGTAGGAAAAATAGCAGATGATATTTTATCATCACAAGCCTTAGCCAATAAAGTATTTGTAAAAATCACCAAACTGCATTTACCCATTCCTTCATTTGAAGGAAATGTGTCCGTTAAAATTGAAAAATCTAGGAATTAAATTTTCTTGTCTTCGTTATTGGCGTCTAAACATAATGCTACAGAAGATAGCACTATATTTTTTTGTCCTTCCAGCGATATGATTTAATATATAGGTAGGAGGGTATTAATAAGGTTAACCAATAAATAATTTCACACATCCAGCCAATCGTAATCGGGAATTGGTAATATTCGATGGTTAAATAGGCGTAGATTAAATAAATAATAATGGCTACAAATTCAATCGCTAAATTAATTTTTGATTGGCCTGTACCCGTAACTCCGTTTAACCAAATAGTGGCGATAGACATCAGTAACAAGGCAATTGAAACCACTCTTAGCACAGGTATGCCTTCCTGCATAAAATCTTCCCCTTGTCCATAGATAGATAAAAATTGATGCGCAAATACATTTAATATAATACAAACGCATAAAGCAAATCCAAAACTCCATTTAGCAATTTTATTGATTAATGGAATTACTTTGTCCTGCATATTTTGACCAATAATATTACTCACCATGGTATTGGAAGTAGCTGCAAAAGCCCAAGTAAAACTGCCAAAAAATCCAAATATATTTCGCATCGAATTAGAAACTGCTAAGGATTGTTCCCCTCGGTGTTCAATTAAAATATAAAATATTTCCCAACTAATGATGCTGATCATGTATTGCATCATAATAGGGGAGGATTGTACTAAAATGAGTTTGATATAATCCCATTTGATTTCAAAGTTTTTAAATAACTCAAACCTTGCACCAATCTTTTGATAATGTATCACCAAATAGATGACGAACAGGCCCATCACTTCCGAAATAATGGATGCATATGCCGCACCATTCAAACCCATCGCGGTAAATCCAAAATGACCAAATATAAAACTGTAATCAAAAAATATATTGAATAATGCCTCAGTAGCCGTTCCAATAATTAAAAATTTACTCTGATTCGTTCCTACTAATAAAGCATTACGCATTTGATAAATAAACAAAAAGGGGATACCCCAAATTCTGATTTTTAAAAATTCAATAACATTATTGGCTCTGTGGCTATCATGTAAAACGCTATGAAAAATACTAGGTGCTATAAAATAAGTAAATGCGATTGCAATGACCGATAATAATATTGAGATAATAACGCCTTGGTTAAATAATACACCAATTTCGTCTACGCGATTTTCACCTGCGCGACGGGAAATAAGCGCTTGAAGTCCATTATTCAATCCTTGTCCCATTACCCCAAAAATCAAGTAAAATACGCCTGTAATACCGCCAATGGCCAGGGCTTCGGAACTTAAAGCACCTAAGAAAATATTATTAATGACAAAATTAACCTGCGGAACCATAATGGCTAAAGCAATGGGTAAGGAAATGGCCAGTATCTGTTTACTGGAAACTGTTACCTGTAAGGATGGATTGCTATTGGTGCCGCTCATATCGGCAAATCTACAATTAGTTTTTACAATGAACTGACCCTTTTTTTATAATATTGCATAAGAATTATAGTATGGCAAAGAAAAAAATTGGTATTTACGGGGTATTGGAAAGCACGGCTAATAATAAGGTGGAGGATTTATACCTTGTTGTGGATGAATCTGCTATTGCATTTTCTGTAAAGAATCATGTTTCAAATACCTACCAATGTTTTGAATATTTTGTCAACGATCCTGAAAATATTGGATGGAATCAATTAGTGGCCTATTTACAGAATAATTCAAAATTGATTCAAAATACCTATAGTAATATTTATTTTGTGATGAATAACAGTAGTTATATCGTTACAAAAAAATATACTATCGAGGATCAGCTTTTGTATAAAAATGAACTTTCCTTATTATATGAAGTTTCTACAGAAGAGGAAGTGCAATTAACACCATTAGCAAATGATAAAATGTTGGTGTATTCAGTCCCAGATCATTTAAATACTTTGCTCACGCGATCTTTTCCTACAGGCAAATGGCATCATTATACCGAATATCTTTTACATCATCCTAAAGATGGGGTTAAGGTAACTATGTTTAATAATAATTTTTGTGTTGTAATACATCAAGAGGGACAACTAAAATTAATTAACCATTTTAAAGTAGGGGTTGATGATCAAAACACCTATACACTTTTAAATACTTGTACCAATGCAGGTATTGTGCCCAATGTTTTTTCATTAACCATTGCCGGTTTTGATGCAGAGCAATTAAATTGGATGAAAACTTTACAAAGATATTTTGCAGATACTACCATTTTAATGGCTCCTTCAGAAGGAATTGGTACTAACTTAAACAAGGAGTTCCCACATCACACTTACGCACCTTATTTTATATTTTAATGAGAATTATCGCAGGACAATATGGTGGTCGACGCATTCATCCTCCACAAAACATGCCGCATACCAGACCCACTACTGATATTGCGAAGGAAGGTTTGTTTAATATATTACAAAATAGGGTGCAATTAGACGGAATAAAAACACTTGATTTATTTGGCGGCACTGGTTGCATCAGTTATGAACTTGCTTCAAGAGGGGCGGCTGAATTAACCATTGTTGAGAAAGATCCGATTATGTTGGATTTTATAAAAAAGAATGTGGATTTATTGAAAATTGAAAACGTACAATTAAATAGGATGGATGTTTTTCAGTTTTTAGCTTCTTGTAAACAAACCTATGATATCATCTTTGCTGGCCCACCGTATGCTTTAAATACCATTGACGAATTACCTAAAATGATTGTGGAACAAAAGCTAATTGCACCTGATGGTTATTTTATTTTAGAACATACCCCGCGCAATGACTATACCCAGTTTGCAGGATATAGTTTCCAAAGAAATTACGGCACCACTATTTTTAGTTTTTTTGCTTGTGTATAACATTCAATAAATTTTCGTAAATTATACTATGTTTAAAGACGAAGCAAGAAAATCCTTATTACAAAAACGTCAAAATTTATCCCAAACGGAATGTATCAAATGGGATGATTTGTTATTAATACAATTTCAAAAATTTGACTTTTCAAACATACATAGCATTGGAAGCTTTTACCCAATGGAAAAGCACAATGAGCCGAATACAATTTTATTAACCAGCTATTTACAAGAGTTTATACCAGATTTAATCATAGCTTATCCAGTAATTGATAAAGCATCTGGGACGATGCATTTTTATGAAGCTACCGATGAACTTGTTTTGAATGCAATGGGCATCTATGAACCTAATCAAAACAAATTGATTTCAAGTCATCAGATAGATTGTTTCTTAGTGCCATTATTGGGTTTTGATTTATTGGGGCATCGACTAGGATTTGGGAAAGGGTATTATGACAAATATTTTTCTACTTGCCAACATCCCTATCAGCGTATCGGTATTTCGTACTTTGAGCCTATACCAAATATTCAAGATACCCATGAATTTGACGTACCTTTAACCCATTGTATTACGCCTTGGAATCGTTATGAATTTAAATAACCTCTTTTTAAAATCTTTTAGAGTTTTACTTTTACCTTTTGCAATTGTATATGGTTGGATCGTTGCATTGCGTAATTGGCTTTATTTTAAACACTATTTAAAGTCGGTACAATTTAATGTGCCCATGATTTGTGTTGGTAATTTATCATTAGGAGGTACTGGTAAATCACCCATGGTTGAATACCTCTTATCTATTTTATCTGATGACTATAAGCTAGCTACTTTAAGTAGGGGATATAAAAGAAAAACGGAGGGATATGCTTTAGCGAACCAATTTACTTCCGCACTTGAAATTGGAGATGAACCCATGCAGTTTCATATTAAGTATCCAAATGTTGCCGTTGCAGTTGGTGAAAGACGCATTGAAGCCATTCCGCAATTAATTCAGGATGTGCCTGACTTGCAACTAATTATTTTAGATGATGCATTTCAACACAGAGAAATAGTCGCTGATTATAATATTTTGTTGACCGAATATGATAACCTTTATTGCGATGATTTTTTTATTCCAACGGGCGATTTAAGAGACGAACGAAAGTCGGCAAAAAGAGCAAATATTATTATTGTCACGAAATGTCCTTCTAATTTATCTGTCAATGAAAAAGAGGAAATCATTGAAAAGTTAAATCCTGAACCAGAACAACATGTTTTTTTTACGACCATCACCTATGACACGCCCTACCATATTTATAATCCATCAGATCAATGGGTATTAACGATGCGGGATGAAGTATTACTGGTTTGTGGTATTGCGAATCCACTCCCTTTAAAAAATTATATTCACGAAAACACACATACCTACTATCAAATAAGCTATAGCGATCATCATATATTTTCCATAGAGGATTTAAATGAGATCAAAGAAAAATTCAATCAAATTAATTCAAAGAGCAAATTAATTTTAACCACCGAGAAGGATGCAGTAAGACTGGTAAAATATACAGAAGAACTTAACGACATTCCATTATATGTTTTACCCATTAAACCTCAATTTTTATTTGGGGAACAGGGTAAGTTTGATGCGCTGGTTATTAATAATGTTACACAATTTTATAAAAACAACAATGGGAACTAAGAAAAAAACAACAAGAAAGGGGAAACCCACAACTAAAAATACAAATATTACCACGAGTTACACTGGCACTTTAGATATTGCTAAATCGGGTATGGGCTTTGTCATGGTATCCGGTTTAGAAAATGATATACTTGTTTTTCCAACCGATTTTAATACTGCTTTAAAAGGAGATCAAGTGCAGGTAAAAATTACAAAAATCAGACAGGGTACTGGCAAAAAAGAAGGCAAGATATTAGAAGTATTAAAACGTAAGCAAGTTTCCTTTTCAGGAACAATGCAGGTCACGAATAAACATGCCTTTTTTATACCGAACAGTATTCATCCAATGCCGGATATTTATATTCCGATTAAATATTTAAATGGGGCAAAGGATAAGGATCGAGTGATGGTGAAGCTTACTACTTGGGATAAAGCAAGTCGCAAACCAGAAGGGGAAGTATTGAATATATTTACTCCTGAGCAAGAAAATGATTTGGCAATGAAATCAATTGTTGCTGAAGCAGGATTTTCATTAGAATTTAGCGCCGAAACCTTAGCATTTGCAAGATCACTATCTGATAAAATATCGGAAGCAGAAATCGCAAAAAGAAAGGATTATAGAAAGGTGTTAACTTTTACAATTGATCCAGTGGACGCCAAAGATTTTGATGATGCCATTTCCTATCAAGTTTTACCTAATCAAAACATTGAAATTGGCGTTCATATTGCAGATGTAAGTCATTTTGTACAACCAGGCACTGCGGTCGATAATGAAGCCTTTGAACGCGCTACATCGGTGTATTTACCTGATAGGGTATATCCAATGTTACCAGAACGCATTTCTAACGAATTATGTTCCTTACGTCCTCATGAAGAAAAATTAACTTTTTCAGCCACATTTGAAGTGGATCCAACCGGTGCCATTGTGCAAACCTGGTTTGGTAAAACTATAATATATTCCGATCGTAGATTTACTTATGAGCAGGTGCAGGAAATTATTGACACAAAAGGCGTTGACCCTTCTAGTGATCACGTCAATGAAATTTTATGGTTATTGGACTTTACCCAAAAATTAAGAAAACAACGTTTTGATAACGGTGCTATTAATTTTTCATCCCAGGAAGTGAGATTTACTTTAGATGAAAAGGGAAAACCAATTGGTATCACGGTTAAAGAAAGCAAGGAATCACATCAGCTTATTGAGGAATTAATGTTAAAAGCAAATCAACTCATTGCAGAAAAAATGGGTAAGATTAAAATTAAAAAGGAACCATTGCCTTTTCCATTCCGTATCCATGACCAACCGAATGAAGAAAAACTAGCGCCTTTTGTAATATTTGCCAAAAAGCATGGCTATGCTTTCAGTATTGATACACCAGAACATATCGCACATAGTTTTAACCAACTCATGCAAGCGGCTAAGGGAAAACCAGAACAGCATGTAATGGAACAATTGGGTATTCGCACTATGGCCAAAGCCGTGTATACTTCCAAAAATATTGGTCATTATGGATTAGGATTTGAAAACTATTGCCATTTTACTTCGCCCATACGTCGTTATCCAGATATTTTAGTACATAGAATTGTGGAATCTGTAATTCAAGGACATCCAATGAATGATGAAAATTTAGAAGAGAAATGTGTTCAGTGTAGTGAAAGAGAACGTGCAGCGATGGAAGCAGAAAGAGCATCCAATAAATACAAACAAGTTGAATTTATGTGTTCTTATGTAGGCCAAAGTTTTGAAGGGGTGATTAGTGGGGTATCTAGTTTTGGATTTTGGGTGGAAACCGTTGCCCATAAATGTGAGGGTTTAGTGAGTATCACCACCTTATCAAAATATGATGATTTCAGACACCTTGAATCTGATTACGCCCTAGTGGGATTAAGATCTGGGCGTAAATTTAATATGGGTGATAAGATCATGATTAAAGTGATTGCAGCCAATTTAGACAAGCGCCAATTAGATTATGAATGGGATATGAGCCCGGTTGTTTAGGACTAAATTTAACGTTACTTCATTAGCTAATTTTAGCCCCTTTTTAGCCTTTAATCATTACCCACAACTGTGGATAAATGAGCCAAAAATAGACCCAAAAATTGAAAGAAAAAAGGCCTCAAAAAGTTATCTTCGTAGTACATCATTGTGGCGTATTTAATCTCCATTTTTTGATGTAACGAAAGATAAATAATATGGAAGAAAATTTAGGACTAGAAGCCACACAAGATAGTGATCGCGTTGTAAGGGTCAATATTGAGGAACAAATGAAAACATCTTACATAGATTATTCTATGTCAGTTATTGTTGGCAGGGCATTACCTGATGTTCGTGATGGATTCAAACCAGTTCACCGCAGGGTTTTATTTGCGATGCATGAGCTTGGGAATAACAGCAACAAAGCATATAAAAAATCAGCGCGTATCGTAGGTGAAGTGATGGGTAAGTTTCACCCACATGGTGATACTGCCATTTATGATACTTTGGTGCGTATGGCACAGGAATGGACTATGCGATATAAGTTAGTGGATGGTCAAGGTAACTTTGGTAACCAAGATGGTGATCCACCAGCTGCAATGCGTTATACGGAAGCACGTTTACAACGTATTTCAGAAGCGATGTTGGACGATCTTGAAAAAGATACTGTTGACTTTCAATCAAACTTTGATGATAGTTTACAAGAACCCTCTGTACTACCTACACGTATTCCACAACTTTTAGTGAATGGATCTTCTGGTATTGCAGTAGGTATGGCAACGAATATGCTGCCACATAATTTAAATGAAGTCGTGGATGGTTGTATCGCCTTTATTGGAAATAGAGATATTACTGTTGAGGAGTTAATTCAGTTTGTGAAAGCACCTGATTTTCCAACTGGAGGTATCATATATGGCATGGAAGGGGTTAAGCAGGGATTAATGACCGGTAGAGGTCGTGTGGTGGTGAGAGGTAAATGCAATATAGAAACCAAGGCCAATGGTCGCGAATTAATCGTTATCAATGAAATCCCTTACCAAGTAAATCGTGATAATTTAACGGATCGTATTGGTCAATTGGTGGTTGATAAAACAATTGATGGTATTACCCATGTGAACAATGAAAGTAATAAGCGGGAAGGTACCCGTATCGTTATTGAATTACGTAAGGATGCAGTTGCACAGGTCATCATTAATCAGTTATTTAAATTTACCGAACTCCAAACAAGTTATGGTATTAATAATGTTGCTTTAAGTAAAGGCCGTCCTAAAATTTTAAACCTTAGACATTTAATCAGTGAGTTTGTTGATTTTAGAATGGAAGTGGTGATTCGTCGTGCTAAATTTGAATTAAAGAAAGCTGAAGATCGTGCACATATTTTAGAAGGTTATTTAATTGCCTTAGATCATTTAGATGAAGTAATTCGTTTAATTCGTAGCTCTGCTAATCCGGATGCTGCTAAAGAAGCTTTAATGACTGCAGGCTGGGGTATTTCAGAAGTACAAGCCAAAGCAATCTTAGAATTAAGATTACAACGCTTAACGGGTATGGAGCGCGAGAAAATTAAAGAAGAGTTTGATCAGTTGATGAAATTGATTGCTTCTTTAAAAGAATTATTAGGCAGTGAGTTTTTACGTTTTGAATTAATCAAAACTGAATTATTAGAAGTGAAAGAGAAATTTGGAGATGAACGTAAATCTGAAATTCAATACTTAGCGGATGAAATGAAATTGGAAGATTTAATTGAAGAAGAAGATGTGGTTATCACTATATCTCATTTAGGTTATATCAAACGTACCTCAGTTTCAGAATATCGCCAACAAAAAAGAGGTGGTCGTGGTGCGATTGGATCTAAAACAAGAGAGGAGGATTATGTAGAGCATTTATTTATTGCATCTACCCATGACACAATGCTTTTCTTTACTGAAAAAGGAAGATGTTTCTGGTTAAGAGTATATGAAATACCAGAAGGTGAAAAAACAAGCAAGGGACGTGCAGTTCAAAATTTAATTCAAATACCGCAGGACGACAAGGTAAAAGCCATTATTGAAGTTCGTAAGTTAGACGACAAGGATTATGTAAGTAATCACTACATCGTTTTATGTACGAAGCGTGGTATCATCAAGAAAACTTGCCTTGAAGAATTTAGTCGTCCAAGAGTAAGTGGTGTCAATGCAATCACCATTAACGAAGGGGATGAATTATTAGCAGCACGTTTAACAGATGGTAATAATGAAATTATGATGGCGGTTAAATCAGGTAGAGCCATTCGTTTTCCTGAGGAAAAAGTTCGTCCAACTGGTCGTGGTGCCATTGGTGTTGCAGGTATTGAAGTAGACAATGATACCGATGAAGTGGTTGGCCTGGTTTGTGTAAATAGAGAAGATAAAAACCGTACTATCTTAGTGGTAAGCCAGCAGGGTTATGGTAAACGAACTGCTATTGATGACTACCGTATCACCAACCGTGGTGGTAAAGGGGTAAAAACAATTAATGTTACCGAAAAAACAGGCAGCTTGGTTGGATTAATGGATGTTCTTGAAAAAGAAGATTTAATCATCACATGTAAATCAGGGGTAACCATCAGAACCAGTATTACTGATATTAGAGAAGCGGGTAGGGCAACACAGGGTGTTAAATTAATCCGTTTGGATGATGGTGATGAAATTGCAGCTACTTCAAAAATTGAAGAACAGGATGTACCTGATTTAGAAATAGCAGAAGGCGCAGAAGCAACGGGTGATGTTAATGCAGCAAGTGATAAAATAGTAGGTCCCGATGCAGAAAGCAATCCGGATGATAGTTTGAATGATACATTAGATAAAGCCGAAGACGAAACACCAGAAAACTAATTGAACTAATTAATATAAATTAAAAATAACCTTATAATTCATTGGTGTTAAAAATAATATAACACCTAACAAAACAAAAAATCATGAAAAAAATTATCGGATTGTTATGCTTAGTGACATTTACACAAATGACCTATGCACAAGACTTTAAAAAAGTTCAAGGCATATTAATATTAAAAAAGTTTGAGGCTGCAAAAGAAGAGTATGAAAAAGCAGTGGCAAAAAAAGCGACACTAGCAACAACCACAGACGGCGTTTATTTGAAAGCAGTTATTTACGATGGCTTATCAAAAGATAGTATATTGTCAAAAAAATATCCAACTGCCTTCTCTATCATGCGTTCTACTATTGAGGAATACATGAAAATGGATACCAGTTATAAAGCAGCAAAAGAATATGGGCAAGATCCATTTTTTACTATTTATTTTAAAGCTTTTAAAGATGGGGTAGCAGGTTTTAGTAGTAAAGAGTGGAAAAAATCAGCTGAACATTTTGATGAAGCAGTAAAATATAGCGATTTAATTTTTTCAAGAAGCTGGGCTAATGCTAAACAAAAATTTGATACTACGTCATTGATGTATGCTGGTTACGCACATCAAAATGCAGGAAATAAAGAAATATGTGCAGCTTATTATAAAAGATTAATTGATGCTAAAATAAATTCAACTGAGTTAATTGATGCTTACCGATATGTATTAGTTTACTACATAGATACAAAAGACAAAGCAGGTTTTGACAGTTATTATAAAATAACCCAAGCAGCATATCCTGCTGAAAATTGGTTTGAATATAAGACTGATTATATTGACAAGCATTATAGTATTGAGGAAAAAATTGCATCTTATGATGAAATGATAAGTGATAATTCAATAACAGAATTTGCTTGTCAAATGTTTGGTGATATGTTTATGGCCGGAAAGTCAATGGATGGTATAAGTCTTGATTTATCAAACTCATATTTACTTAAAGCGCAAGATGCTTATAAAAAAGCATTTTCAATGAATGCGAAAAACTATGCAGCAGCCTTCAATGCAGGAATCAGTTATTACAATCAGTTTTCTGTCTTGGACGATAAGGTTGCTGAAAACATCAGAGCCTTACAATCCTTAAATACCAACAGACCAGCACTATCAAAAGATCCCAAAAAGAAATTAGTAGAAGATGCTAAATTCAAAGCTTCCATTGATTCAGTTAAAAAATTAAATGTAGCGCTAGAGCAACCAATTTTTGCTAAAGTGGATGCAGCCATTGAATGGATCGAAAAAGCATACAATCATCTAAAAGACCAAGAAAAATTCACCAAGCCTGAGAAAAATGTGATCTCAAGATCGGTTGATTTCTTGGCAACATTATATGGCTATAAAAGAGACAAGTCGAGAGGAAAGGATCAAAAAGCGTTTGATGACTATGATGCTAAATATAACTACTACGATACATTACACGATAAGTACCAATAGGTCATTACAAATAATTTCATCATGTTAAACACATGATCGGTGAAATACACTAAAAAGCCTCCAGGATAAAAATCGTGGGGGCTTTTTACAAATAGTGGGTGATCATTGATATTGGAATTATACATAAGCTTTGGACGCAGGCTAAGAAATAGGATCAAAGAGTTATTCGTTCTAATATGCTATTTAACATAATGTTAATTATAAGCAATAATATAAGGCAGATATGACTATATAAAGATAGAAATAGACATAACAGATGGTTATAGACGGTATATAGGTACAGCAGATACTATAGAAGATCGATAAGTAGTAAATAGTATTGTATTTGTAATCTAAATATCACAATAACAGTAGTTAAGGTTGCTTTACTTAATTATTTTATTTAGCCTAATTGGTTGTAGGCTTCCAATAACCGTATTTGGTTTAAAGTACGCTGGTAATTTTGACCATCATAGGATGCACCGTAATAACTGTCATTATTCAAATGATCCGTCAAAAAACGGAGTGCTTGCATATATATCAAGAATTGCCCCCCAAAAAAGAAGTGGTCCATTTCGTAATTGGACAGCTCGTCCTTCATATAGTATAAATAGCCGGACTTTAAAGCTTGCCACTTTTCTCCATCCACCCATATTTTATTCAAATCTCGCTCTTCCTCAGATACTGGACACAAACAGGTGCGACACATATCGCCCACATCGCTTATATAGTAACCGGACATGGTTGTGTCTAAGTCAATCACACATATTGCCTGCTCCTGACCGTCTATCTTGTTGAATAACACATTACTGATTTTAGTGTCATGATGGGTAACTCTCTTTTTTACGTCCTTATGATGTATGTAATTGTTATAGGTATCCACATATTTCTTTAAAGAAAGTAATACTTTAATTTGCTCCTGGCTTTGCTCAATTCTGTGTGCATTACCATGTTGAATGGCTTCAGAAAATTGTTGGTACCTAAAATTTAAGTCGTGAAACTGAACTAGTGTATCTGTTAAACTATTGGCATCAAAATCCTTTAACACATAGGTGAATTGAGCGAACTGTTTGGCAGCTTCTTCCACTTGCACTTTATTGTCCAGTACACTTAATGCATACCCTTCAATTTTATTAAATGCACGGTAATAACCTCCCTCCCATTCAATGAGTGTATTTCCTTGAAGCGAAGGTATTAAATGCGTATATAAGTAATCGGGGTTGGTTTGTTTTATATAATTACCTATCGCATTGATATTTGCATCGATGGCTTTGGGATTTTTGAACACATTATGATTGATGGATTGTAGAATAAAATCCCCTTTTGTAGTTTGAACAGAATATGTTCTATTAATGAGCCCTTGTTGTATCGTATCATACATATTCACTTCCCACCCATATAAATCAAATAAATGTTGCATAATTATTTATTGTATTAAAATTACATAAATAAACACTTTGTTAGTACCTTGAACAAGATTATTTAATAACATAAATACTGCTTAAAATGGATCGTCGCAAATTTATCAATTTAGGAGGCGTAGGAATTTCAAGTTTCACATTATCAGGTTTTGTTCCTAAAAATTTGGTGACAAAACCAATTGTCATTGCTACTTGGGATGCAGGTATTGCTGCGAATGCAGGCGCTTGGACCATTCTAGGTGCTGGTGGTAAAGCGCTTGACGCAGTTGAAAAAGGTGTAATGGTTACGGAAGATGAAATGAATTGCTGTGTTGGGTTAAATGGAAATCCAGATAGAGATGGTCATGTAACATTAGATGCTTCCATTATGGATCATGAATTTAATTGTGGTAGTGTGGCATTTTTAGAACGCATCAAACATCCAATATCAGTGGCACGTCGCGTGATGGAAAAAACACCACATGTAATGTTGGTGGGTGAAGGCGCACAACAATTTGCCATTGAGCAAGGATTTAAATTGGAGTCTGGTGAATTATCAAAAGGTGCTAAAAGTTCATATGATAATTGGTTAAAAAAATCTGAATACAAGCCTGTCATTAATATTGAACGCAAAAATGCAATGAGTCAATTGGATGCAAAAAAAATGGCACCACATCGTTTAAGTAACGGTGAATGGAATCATGATACGATTGGTATGATTGCGCTAGATATTCATGGTAATTTAAGTGGTTCATGTACCACAAGTGGCGCTGGTTTCAAAATGCGTGGTCGTGTTGGGGACTCCCCTGTTATTGGTGCTGGATTGTATGTTGATAATGAAGTGGGTGCCGTAGTTGCCACTGGCCAAGGGGAAGATGTAATTAGAGTTGCAGGGGCAAGTGCTGTGGTAGAACAAATGAGACAAGGTAAAACACCCACAGAAGCCTGTAAAATAATAGTGGAACGTATCAATAGAATTAAAAAAGAAAAAGCAAAGGATATTCAAATATGTTTTATTGCGGTAAATAAAAATGGTGATTTTGGCTCGTATTCTCTTCACAAAGGATTTAATTTTGCAGTTCATACCAATGAAGGCAATAAATTGCACGAAGCAAAATCATTAGATTAATTCTGATTTAGCTAAATTTAATTATGTCAAAAGTCACTTTAGAGATTGCCGTTTTTTCTGTTCCATCTGCATTGGATGCCATACAAGCGGGTGCGCATAGAATTGAACTTTGTGAGAATCCAAATGAAGGCGGTACTACCCCATCCTATGGTAGCTTGGTGGCAATGTCAAAACAACAAACCGTCCCTATTTTCCCAATTATACGACCAAGAGGGGGTGATTTTTTATATACGGATATCGAATTCCAAATCATGAAACAAGATGTGCTAATCGCTAAGGAATTGGGATTTAAAGGAGTGGTCATCGGATTATTAAATGTTGATGGCAGTATTGATAAAAAAAGAACTTCGGAATTAGTTGCCTTAGCGCGACCCATGCAAGTGACTTTTCATCGCGCTTTTGACAGATGTATTGATCCCATGAAAGGACTTGAAGATATCATAGCAACAGGCTGTGATCGGATTTTAACAAGTGGCCAAGTACCGAATGTAGCCAATGCGCTCCCATTAATTAAACAATTAGTGGATCAAGCAAATGGTCGTATCATTATCATGCCAGGAAGTGGTGTGCGTGCTAATAATATAAATGAAATTATACAGCAAACTGGTGTGTTGGAAATTCACAGTTCTGCGCGGAAAAGTCATCCCTCTCAAATGGATTTCAAAGTAACATCCATGAATGAAAATTTACAAAGTACCGGTGTTGATGCGGATGAAATAAAAATGATGTTAGGTCAAATTTGATTCAGCAACAATACTGATACTAATACAACATTCTTGCTCTGATGGTATGTTTTACTTCCTTCAATAATTCAAATGCTGTTTTAGATAATTTTGAATCTACATCTAAAACAACATATCCAATTTCGTCATTGGTCTTTAAGTATTGACCAACAATATTTATTTTATTTTTAGACATCACCGTATTAATAGCACTTAATACCCCAGGTACATTATTGTGAATATGTAAAATACGATGCGCACCATCTACAGGAGGTAAACCAATGGATGGAATACTGTGCGATCCGTTTGATACGCCTCTTTCTAAATATTGGTATAATTTAATACTTACATCTTCCCCGATATTTTCCTGTGCTTCCTCCGTACTGCCACCTATATGTGGTGTTAATATTACATTGGATAAACCTTGTAAAGGGGTTTCAAATTTATCGCCATTTTTTTCTGGCTCCCAAGGATACACATCAATAGCAGCACCAGATACCGCTTTTGATTTGATCGCTTTACTTAAAGCATCTAAGTCAACCACTTCTCCCCTAGCATAATTTATTAATATTGCACCTTGCTTAAATTGTTTGATCACATCTGCACTAATTAAATTTTTAGTTTGATTGGTTTCAGGTACATGAATTGAAATAATATCTGAACTACTTACTAAATCCTTTAATGATTTAACCGCTTGTGCATTGCCTAGTGGAAGCTTTGCATCCGTATCATAAAACTTCACCTTCATGCCCATCGCTTCCGCCATGATACTTGTTTGGGTACCAATATTACCATACCCAATTAAACCCATTGTTTTTCCTCTTAATTCATAACTTCCTTTGGCTTCTTTATTCCAAATGCCTTCGTGAGCCGCTTTATTTTTATCCACTATTTTACGAATCAACATAATGGATGCACCAATCACTAATTCCGCAACACTTCTTGTATTACTATAAGGGGCATTAAATACAGCAACGCCTTTTTGTTTGCAAGCTTTAATATCTACTTGATTAGTACCAATACAAAAACAACCAATGGCTTGTAATTTTTTAGCGCTATCTAATACTTTTTTTGAAATAAATGTTTTAGAACGAATTCCTAAAATATGCACATCTTTAATTATCTTAATTAATTCCTCCTCACTTAATGCGCCCGATATTTTTTTAACATCCGTGTATCCTTGTTCTTTAAAATACTGTACCGCCTTATCACTGATATTTTCTAGAAATAATACTTTGATTTTGGCCTTGGGATAGCTGGTATTGTCAATGTTGCTCATGCCACAAAGTTAAAAAAAATAACTGTTTTGTATTCAATAACAATAAATTAAGTCATTGAAGCGTTATTTTGTAGATACTTATCCCTTTTGCACCCTATTAAAAGCGAACAGATGATTGTGAGACTCACCTTGATTTTAGGAATATTTCTTTTAAGTTCTGCTTGTGGTACAAGCCAAGGGCCTAATCCTTTGGTCAATTACCCATTTGCCTACCAAAAATTAAGCCCTACGGATAAGGAAAAATTAATGATGGAGGTTAAGGCCAAATATGAAACCCTATTAGGTAATAAAGGCTTTAGTGGTCAAATTTTGGTGGCTAAAAATGGCCAAGTCGTATTTGAAGATTACCAAGGCTATTCGAATTATAGCAATAAAACTTTAATCCAACCCGAAACACCCATTCATTTGGCTTCCATTTCCAAAACTTTTACGGCCATGGCGGCCTTGAAATTATGGGAGCAGGAAAAATTAGATCTGAAAGCCCCAGTAACAAAATACTTAAATAAGTTCCCCTATAAAGAGGTCACCATTGAACAGTTATTATCGCATCGCAGTGGATTGGGTGATTACACTTATTTTATGGAATCTAAAAAGTATGCATCTGTAAGGGTAAAAAATAAAAAAGGTAAATGGATAAAGCGTTTAAAACTAATCAAAAACGAAGTTCCTTTTAAAACCGGATTGTATAAGAACCAAGATGTGTTGGATTATATGGTCGCAAGAAAACCTTTACCACAAGCCTCTCCAGATCGCGTATTTAAATATTGTAATACCAATTATGTTTTACTTGCATTGGTCATTGAAAAAATTACTGGCCAAGCTTTTCCAAATTACATGAAAGAAAACATTTTCAAACCCTTGAAAATGGAGAATACTTATATTTTTGACGCTGCCTCCATCAGTAAATACACCCCATCTTATAACGCTAAAATGGTGCCTTATAAAATTGAGAAATATGATTGTATATACGGGGACAAAAATGTTTATAGTACAGCTAGAGATATGTTTTTATGGGATAAAGCATTAACCGAGGGTAAATATCTACAACAGGCTACGATGGATATGGCTTACGAACCCAAAAGTCCTACCAACAAATACTTCCATAATTATGGATTAGGATGGCGTATTTTGACCAATCCAAATGAGGAAAAACTCATCTATCATAATGGCTGGTGGCATGGTAATAACACGGTTTTTACCAGGCTAATACGGGAAACTGCCACGATTATCATATTGGGCAATAGATACAATAGCTCCATTTATAAAGGCAAGCAAATTGCTTCCGTTTTTACAGGCAAGGAGGATACGACAAGTTTAGAGGAGTAAACTCGGTATTTTTTGCCTTTTTTTGGATTTTCTGCCCTATTTTTGCATCCCCTTAATTTTAACTACTGAATATAAGTTTCTTATGAAAGAATGTATCAATGATTGTTTGTTTTATGCCGTTCCGGCAATGGGTATTGTAGGTTTATTGTATACCTTATTGAAATTCAATTGGGTATCTAAGCAAGATGCTGGTAACGAACGTATGAAAGAGATCAGCACTTACATTGCTGAAGGTGCTATGGCTTTCTTGAAAGCTGAGTGGAAAATACTTGGCTATTTTGTGGTAATTGTCGCTTTATTGCTAGGATTTATGGCTACTAAAAATGCCGAAAGTCATTGGAGTATTGCAATTTCCTTTATTATTGGTGCTGTTTTCAGTGCTACTGCAGGATATATTGGAATGAAAGTAGCTACCAAAGCAAATGTAAGAACAGCGCAGGCTGCTAAAACTAGTTTGGCGCAAGCTTTAAAAGTTTCCTTTACTGGTGGATCCGTAATGGGATTAGGCGTATCTGGTTTAGCTGTATTAGGTTTGGGCGGTTTGTTTTTAGTGTTGAAAAGCATGTTTTATGTGAATGGAGACCCTTCTGAAATGTTAAGAACCATTGAGGTTTTAACAGGATTTTCATTAGGTGCTGAATCAATTGCATTATTTGCCCGTGTGGGTGGTGGAATTTATACAAAAGCTGCTGATGTAGGCGCTGATTTAGTTGGTAAAGTAGAAGCAGGTATTCCGGAAGATGATCCGCGAAATCCGGCAACGATTGCAGATAACGTAGGTGATAATGTAGGGGATGTTGCTGGAATGGGTGCCGATTTATTTGGTTCTTATGTTGCAACTGTATTAGCTACAATGGTTTTAGGACAGGAAGTTACCGCTGTAGGTGGTGGTAGATTAGTTGACGCCTTTGGAGGTTTGTCTCCTATTTTGTTACCCATGATGATTGCTGGTGTAGGTATCTTATTATCCATCATTGGCACTTTCTTTGTTAGAATTAGTGAAACTGCTGGGATGAACACCGCAACTGTTCAAAAGGCTTTAAATATGGGTAATTATGGTTCAATGATTTTAACAGCTATTGCTTGTTATTTCCTTGTAACTTATATTTTACCTGAAACCATGTCATTACGTGGTATTGAATTTACAAGAAACGGTGTCATTGGTGCTATCGCTGTAGGATTAATCGTAGGAACTTTAATGAGTATCATTACGGAGTATTATACTGCAATGGGTAAGCGCCCAGTATTAAGTATTATCAAACAATCAAGCACGGGTCACGCTACCAATATTATTGGTGGATTAGCAATTGGTATGGAATCGACCTTTATGCCAATTATCGTATTGGCTGCAGGTATTTTTGGTTCATCCTATTGCGCAGGTTTATATGGTGTAGCAATTGCTGCAGCAGGTATGATGGCTACAACAGCAATGCAATTAGCGATTGATGCTTTTGGTCCAATTGCTGACAACGCAGGTGGAATTGCTGAAATGAGTGAATTGCCAGCTGAAGTGCGTGAAAAAACAGATATTTTAGATGCAGTTGGTAATACAACAGCAGCGAGTGGAAAAGGATTTGCCATTGCTTCTGCAGCATTAACATCATTAGCATTATTCGCAGCCTTTGTGGGTGTAGCGATGCCGAATAACCAACATATTGATATCTACAAAGCGGACGTTTTAGCGGCTTTATTTGTAGGTGGAATGATACCTTTCATCTTCTCTTCCTTAGCTATTCGTGCAGTTGGAGAAGCTGCAATGGCAATGGTGGAGGAAGTGCGTCGTCAGTTCCGTACCATTCCTGGAATTATGGAAGGTACAGGCAAACCAGAATATGAAAAATGTGTGGCCATTAGTACGGAAGCATCATTGAAAAAAATGATGTTACCAGGTGCGATTACCATCATCTCTCCTATTTTAATTGGATTCACCATGGGTCCAGAAGCATTAGGTGGTTTTTTAGCAGGTGCAACTGTAAGTGGTGTATTGATGGGTATATTCCAAAACAATGCTGGTGGTGCTTGGGATAATGCTAAAAAGTCATTTGAAAAAGGAGTTGAGATCAATGGTGAGATGTTCTATAAAAAATCAGAACCACATAAAGCTTCTGTTACAGGAGATACCGTGGGAGATCCTTTTAAAGATACATCTGGTCCTTCGATGAATATCTTGATCAAATTAATGTCGATTGTTTCATTAGTCATTGCCCCATCTCTAGCGCAAATTCATGCTAGTAAAGCAACAACTGAAGTGAAAACACAAACAGTTGAAATATCTGTGATTAATACGGATACAGCTGCATCAGCTATGATGATTGCTGATACTTCAAAAACTGTGACGATTACAGCGGATACCAAAACTTTAGTACAAGCCTTACAAGAAGATGGCTTAGCTCCTAAAGACAAAGTAAGCATTCAAATTAAAAATGGTCAAATTACTGTAAATGGTCAAGCTTTAACCGAAGCACAAAACGCCAAATACAGTCAATATTTAAATCCCAAACCAAAAAATTAGCGCTTAGTTTTAAAAGCATTTTTAATATAATTTAACATAAATCCATCCCTGATTTTCGGGGGTGGATTTTTTTATTAGAAAACATTTCGTAGATTGCTTACGAATATAATCGTATAATCTATGAGCAAGACTTTTAAACCCACGGAAAGTGAACTAGACATTTTAAGTATACTGTGGGATAAACAAACGGCTACCGTTCGTGAAGTACATGAAATTGTACAAAAAACAAAGGATGTTGGCTACACGACCACTTTAAAGTTAATGCAGATCATGAATGAAAAAGGTTTGGTCACGCGTAATGTAATGTCTAAAACACATATCTACACCCCTACTGTTCAAAGAGAAATTGCACAGGAGCAATACTTAAATAAAATGATCCATACTTTATTTGGTGGTAACGCGTCTCAATTAGTATTACAAGCCTTGGGCACGCATCATACCTCTAAAAATGATTTAGATCAAATCAAAATAATGATCAATTCATTACAAAATAAATAATAATACAATTGTATTATGCTACTACTTTCAAATATACCTAATGCATTAATAAATAATATAGGCTTTATGGCTATATTATATTTGATGTATGAGTGTATAAAATGGATGGGAAAAATGAAGCCAGCGCAATTATTTCTATTTGCTGGCACCATTCAAGCAATAAGTTTAGTACAATTTTTATTAACCGTTTTTTATCCAAATAGTTTTAGCTTATTGCTCATCACCGCTAAAATTGCGACTATTACAATGCCATTTAATAATAATGGTATCCAATGGCTCACTTTAATTGGATTATCCTATTGTTTGATATTGATTTACTTTTTAGCAAGAATTTTATTTCAGTTTAAATATATCTATGGTTTAAAAAAGTCGGCAAATTTTAGTCAGTCTGCTTTTTTAACAAGCACCCTCCCTTCCCAACTCTTAAAAAATACTGCGAATATTAAAATTGGCCTAAGTAACCAGATTGATGCGCCTATTACTTTTGGATGGCTTAATCCAATAGTGTTATTGCCAATCGCCATTTGCAATCAGCTTACAACAAAGGAAATTGAAACTATTTTAATTCACGAAATAGCACATATCTTAAGAAAGGATTATATCGTTAATATCATCATTAGTCTTAATCAAACCATCCTATTTTTCAATCCATTTTCTATTTTACTCAATAAAGAAATGAGTTTGCAAAGAGAAATTGCTTGTGATTTAGTTGTCATAAAAAATAATCCTCAGAAAGTTGAATACATGAATGCATTATTGAAAATTGCAGAGCATGTAAATAAGCGCATCCAAAAAAATGCGACACTCGCTATAGGTATCTTGGGATCACAAAGTGAATTATTGAAAAGAATTCAATATTTTAATAATATCAAGACCAACACAAGTAAAACATTTATTTTAAAATTAATGACGGGGATGGTATTTGCAACTTGTATTTTTTTATCCACTCGAACAGATACCTCAATTAATAAAAAGCCTTCTGCTATAAGCGCAAATGGAATAGCTAAAAATAGCAACTTCACTTTTGCAGTCACAAATAAAAAGGAAATCAAAGTAATTAAGCAATCGCAATTAACTAAAGGCGTAAAGGAAAAACATAGCCATGATTTAAAGAATGAAACCTATGCTAACTTAGTTGATCAAACTTTGATCTGGATTAAAAAACATGAGCCTACTAGCCAATTTGCTACTTATCAAGAAGAGAAAGACAATGAATCCTATAAAATTGCAGACAAATTATTAATTCGTGCTATCTTCTCCAACTACCAATTAAAAAGAGATTTGTTGAATCAAAAATTAGCGAAAGCAAGTAATTTAAAAGAGGCTTTGGACTATTTGTTAAAGAGTGAGGAATTAGAACAAATAAAGCAATATGAAAAGTGGACGAAGGAATTCCTCCAAACACATCCTCAAAATATCGATACTACCTTACTGGAGGAGCCCATAATTTATTAATCTCTCTTCCTCCCACACAAAATAACATATCTAATATGGATGCGTTTGCAATAAAATCATTTTGATCTGCAAATACTTGCTGATACTTTGGCAATCCTTCAATTCGGCTGTAATTTTTTGGCAACCAAGGATCTTGGTATTTTAACAAGGCATCTACTGTAACTTGATCTTGGGGTTGGTTTAAATACCAATTCACTTTTAATTGACTTTGTAGCCATACTGAACAAAGCAGTAAAAAATCTACCAATTTTGCTGGTTTATTTAAATACAATGCATGTAAACTTTGTTCGTAATATTCAAAATACGGGGCCCTTTTATAACTGGTGGTGATGGATTTTAAATGTTGCGCGCTCCAAGGGCTATCATAAGCTATTGCAATATCCTTGATGGGCGTTTTTTGATCTCGTCCGCCAATAATGGGTATCGTTAACATTAATGGCCCTTGTGAAGTAATAATAAGCATTCTATTTTTAAAGCTCATTTTGGTAAATGGCGCTTCAAGATCAAACAGCACATTTTTATTTTCCATTAAGGTTTTCACAAAATGAATGCTTCCAAAATATTGTAGGTCAGTTTTAAAAATTGGTTCGGACATGTGTAAATCTGATAATGGCTATATGTAAATATATTTCCATAATCAATAAATAACTAATAATTTTATACAAATATCAAAAATGCAGTTTCGAATCAATCCTTCCTTATTTATTTTTTCGCTTTTCTTATTATTGTTTACTTCATGCAGTCAACCCCAACCTTTTGTTTTTAAAGGGTTGAAATCAATTAAAATTGAAAAAGCAAGTCTAGGAAAAAATGTATTCAAGGCTGAATTTACCTATGAAAATCCTAATTCGTTTTCATTGGCCTTAAATAAATTAGACGCAGATATTTTTATTAACGATGAAAAATTTACACATTACCATTTGGATACCGTTTTTAATATCCCAGCAAATGCTGCATTTGATTTACCTGCTATTATGGAAGTTGATTTAACAAGCCTTCTCAAAAATAGCATCGATTTGATTTTCAATAAACCGATGAAAATAAGTGTAAAAGGAACTTCTACTTTATCAAAAGGTATGTTTACCAAAACCATCCCGATTGAATTTGAAACTACCCAAAAATTAAATTTGGCTTCGGTATTAAGCGGAAGAAACTAAGTTGATTCTTTTGGCTAAAATTCTTTGATTAAGGCTTGAACATTTTATTGCTTCCAAGTGGATGGGCTATTGCGCCAGTCCATTAACATCTCCTGCGTATTCGCATCCACATCTCCTTTTTCAACAGCTAATTCAATTAAACTGGCATAGTTGGTCAATGATATAAATGGAACGCCTGCTTTTTTAAATGCTTCATCGGCAATATCAAATCCATAATTAAAAATGGAGACCATTCCAACCACGGCTAATCCAGCATTTCTGAGAACATCTACCACTTGCAAACTACTTTTACCAGTGGAAATTAAATCCTCAATGACTAAAATTTTATTGGTCGTAGCATAAGCACCTTCTATTTGGTTGCCCAATCCATGCTCTTTTGGTTTTGGTCTTACATAGATATACGGCAATTTTAGTTGGTCCGCGGCCATGGCACCCCATGGTATTCCGGCAGTGGCTACACCAGCCAACATATCAGCTCCGTCAAATTTCTCAAAAATTACATTACACATTTCACTTTTAATAAAATCACGCACATAGGGGAAGGATAATACTTTTCTATTATCGCAATATATTGGGCTTTTCCAACCACTTGCCCATGTAAATGGCTCGGTTGGACTTAATTTTACTGCTCCAACTTGTAATAACTTTTCCGCTACGGCTCTTTGATTTGTCATATTTGTAAATTCGTAGGGCGAAATTAAAGTCAAATTGCTACATTCGTTGCAAGATTTATTAAATACTTTACACATTTTATGCCTACACAAATCATCGCAGCTGGTGGCCTAGTCACCAATCCACAAGGCCAAATACTTTGGATATTCAGAAGGGGATTCTGGGATTTACCTAAGGGAAAATTAGACGAAGGCGAAACGATTCAAACTTGCGCGGTTCGAGAGGTGGAAGAAGAAACTGGGATTAAAAATATACGATTGCATGAATTATTGAAATTTACAAATCATACCTATTTTGACACGCACTTAAATCAAGAAGTAATTAAAAGAACCTATTGGTTTCATATGACCATTCCAGCTGCACAAATAGGTATTCCTCAAATATCAGAGGATATTGAAAAAATTGAATGGCATTCACTTGCCACCGCAAACCATTGTTTAGATCAAACCTACCCTACTATTATTGAAGTGATTGAAGCGTACAGAATAAAAATTAATGAAATTTAATCCTAAAAAAAGTTTCATTGCATTCGTTACAATAAATCTGACTTGCTATTTCAAGGTTTTAATAACCGCTTCTGGTAAAAATGGAGAAGCATCTCCCCCATTCCTGATAATATCTCTTACAATGGTGGAAGCCACTGAAGTATATTTAGGTTCCCCTGTTAAAAAAATAGTTTCAATAGTTTGATCCATGGTTCGATTGGCATCAGCGATTGTTTTTTCATATTCAAAATCACTCACGTATCTAATACCTCTTAAAATAAAATGGGCGCCTATGGATTGGCAAAATTTTACGGTCAATCCATCATAGGTAGCCACTTCCACCTTTGGTTGGTCTTTGTATATTTCATCAAACCATAACCTGCGTTGGTCTGCTGTAAACATGGGATTTTTAGAAGCATTAATTCCAATACCCACCACTACTTTATCAAATAATGGCAAGGATCGATTAATGATATCTATATGACCTAATGTTACTGGGTCAAAAGTTCCAGGAAATAAACAGATTCTTTGCATGGCTTAAAATTAGGAAAATTGGGAACAACTAAAGCAATTATGCTGGATTAGTTCGTCCAGTCAACAGATATAAACAAGACATTCTTACTGCTACCCCATTCTCCACCTGGTCTAAAATGATGGAATGTGCACTATCAGCCACATCGCTATCAATTTCTACCCCTCTGTTGATGGGGCCCGGATGCATAATCACGATATCCTTTGAAAGCTTATCCAACCTTTGTTTCGTGATACCATAAGCCATGTTATATTCTCTTAAAGAGGAGAATAAAGGCTGATTTTGACGTTCTAATTGAATTCTGAGTACATTGGCCACATCACACCAAGCCAGGGCTTTGTCGATATTATATTCAACCTTGATATCCATTGCTTCTTGAAGATAATTAGGTATTAAAGTAGGTGGTCCAGAAACCATTACTTCAGCACCCATTTTTTTAAGTAAATAAATATTACTTAAAGCAACCCTGCTGTGCATAATGTCTCCAATAATGGCCACTTTTAAACCAGCCAATTGTCCTAGTTTCTCCTGCATTGAAAAGGCATCCAATAAAGCCTGTGTAGGGTGTTCATTAATCCCATCCCCTGCATTAATAATGGCCGCATCAATATGCTTTGCCAAATAGTGTGGCGCCCCTGAAGCACTATGTCTCATTACCACCATATCCACTTTCATGGACAATATATTATTGACCGTATCTAATAAGGTTTCGCCTTTTGCAGCAGAGGAATTGGACACGGTAAAATTAACCACATCAGCAGATAAGCGCTTTTCAGCCAATTCAAATGAAATTCTTGTCCTAGTTGAATTTTCGTAAAATAAGTTAACAATAGTTACATCCCTTAAGGTTGGAACCTTTTTAACTGGTCTTTGTAAAACTTCCTTGAATTGCGTTGCAGTAGATAAAATAAGTTGTATATCCTCTTGTGTGAGGTCCTTGATACCAAGAAGATGTTTGGTAGTTAGTGCCATTAAAAAACAAAATTAGTATATTTTTTTCAACCTGCCATGTCAATTACCCACTATTTTAGTCCACTAGGAGTATTACATCATCTACCCCATCATTTTCCTTCCACCTTACTTTCACCTTATAAGGGGACACGTCAATCATTTCCTTGCCAGTAAAATCCGGTTGGATGGGTAATTCCCGACTCGGTTTACGATCTACCAAAACACATAAAGAAACCTTTGATGGTCGCCCAAAAGCCAATAAGGCATCCAACGCTGCTCTGATGGTACGACCTGTAAATAATACATCATCAATTAAAATAACCGTTTTCCCTTCAATACTAAAGGGCAAATCAGTTTGCGTTGCTAAGTGTAATTCTCTCCGTATATCATCCCGATAAAAGGTAATGTCTAATTTCCCATAAACTACTTGATCCGCAGGTAATTCTTGGTGCAAAGCGGCTACAATTCGGTCACTTAAATAAATCCCCCTAGGTTGTAAGCCAACAATCACTGCATTGGTTAAACCTGGATAAGTTTCCAAAATTTGATGTGCTAACCGCTTAATAATGCTGGGTAGCTGTTGTTCACTTATCAGCGTCATTCCGTTAAATTTTAATAAAATTACACCCTTTTTCTCAATTTTTAAGGTGCTTAATGAAACCCTTTGTATTTTGCACACATGGTGGGGATTCAGCAACTTTCATTGGTACAATTCAGGAATTACATAAAAAAGGAATTCCACTTTACAAATCGTATAGTAGGCATTGTCGGTCCCAATGGTGTTGGTAAAACAAATGTATTAGATGCCTTATATTATTTATCCTTTACCAAAAGTTACTTTAGCCGACCGGATGCACAAAATATACATCACGCCTATCAGGGATTAAGAATCGATGGAAAATATAATATCAATAATAACGATGTCACTATAACCTGTATCATCAGAGAGAATTTAAAAAAGGAATTTTATTTTGACGAGGAAATGTACCCAAAGCATTCGCAACACCTAGGTAAAATTCCTTGTGTGATGATTGCCCCGGATGATGTTCAAATTATTACAGGCGCAAGTGAAGAACGTAGAAAATTAATGGATAGTTTGTTATGTCAAATTCACCCCAACTATCTAAAATTTTTAATTCAATACAATAAAATTTTATTACAGCGAAATAGCTTGTTAAAATTAGCGAGCGAGACGGGAAATTTAGATGCATTACTTTTAGAAACATTGAATGAACAATTAATAGAAAATGGGAATCCTATACATGAATATCGAAATAAATTAATGCAGGAATGGTTACCCGAAGTTTTAAACTTATACCAACATTTAGCAGGACAAGCTGATGATATCTCCATCAAATATCAATCTGCATTAAGCGATCAGGATTTTAAAACATTACTTGACCAATCTTTACCCAAGGATACCTTACTTCATCGTACGAATGTGGGTATCCACAAGGATGATTTGGTGATTACGATACAAAATCAACCTTTTAAACAAGAGGCCTCTCAAGGACAAAGAAAAAGTTTACTATTCGCCATACGACTTGCGGAATGGATGATCTTAAAAAAATACAAAGGATTTTCACCTATATTATTAATGGATGATATATTTGAAAAATTAGACGAGCAAAGAATGGTGCAATTACTTGCCTGGGTAAGTAAATCCACTGATGGACAAGTGTTTATCACCGATACACATAAGGACAGATTAACCCAACTATTGGGCAAACATTTGAGTAGTTATCAATTAATTGAAATTTAAAAACGTAACTTGGTCTTTCGTTATGGCAACATTTAAATTAGGCGACGCTTTAAAGCAATTCGTACAAACAAGTAAATTAAAAAATGGAATTAGGGCTGCTCAAATTGAGGAAGTTTGGTCTGAAATCATGGGCGTTACTGTAGCCAAATACACTGATAAAATTTATATTTTTAATCAAAAGCTTTTTATTGAAACAAGTATCGGTCCATTAAAAAACGAATTGGGTTTTCAAAAAGTGCAAATTATCCAAAGAGTCAATGAAATGATGGGAGAAAATGTAATCTCCGAAGTGATCATTAAATAAATTAAATATTATTTAATAGGCTTTTCATCATGCATCACTTCACGCATTAAGTCATTCATCGTAAGTATTCCCCTGAATTCAATTTCATCAAATACAGGTAAGTACCTTGTTTTATAAACATTCATTAAAACCATACAACGTTTCAAATCCTCGTCATAACTTACCACAGGTAAATCATGGTTCATGATATCTTTAACTAAAAGTAAATTGGATTGCTTCCCTTGTAATTTAACCTTTTGTGCATAGTCAAGTTCCGACATGATGCCTAAAAATTGATCTTTTAGTTTAACAACCACATAGCTTAAGTTTTCTGTCTTCATTATTGTTAAAACATCCAGCACTTTTGTCTCTGGGTCTACCACATTAAAATGGAGGCCTTTTTTGATTAAAATCTCTTTAATTTTTGACATAAGTGTAAATTTAAAAGTGACTCCTTACAAGTTACCATTAAATACATTGTCTTATTCAATTATTTTTGAATATAATCCTGGTAGGTTATTTTTTGCATGATGGTAGAACCATTCATTACGAAGATGGTTGGCCAAACTCTAGCAGCCGTTTTGATCATGGTGATATCACCAATAAGTACATTTACACCAGGCAATGATTGAATAGCACCCGCTTTATCAGCGGTGACAACATAAATTAATTTATATTTTTCTCTCAATTTTAAAATCATTTCATTCCAAGGAATGCTGCTATCCACATAGCCCGCAAAAACTAAAACATAAGGTATGGGCGTTCTGAAAATCTTTTGGGTAGTGTCTAGTCCAGATAGCGTAGTTAAAGTAAAATCACCAATACCTGCTTTAAGACCATTCCCTTTACTTACCACTACTTCTTTTCTGTCGATGTAAACATAGGTTGAATCAAAATCAGTTGGAAAATTATTGGCGTCAAAAAAATATTTTTTACCTTCTTTTTCAAACTCCATCATGATGGTAACACTATCTGAAACTGCGCCATCGGGTATTTTCATCTTCTCATTAATATCATTGCCTTGCTTATAAGATAAGCAATCAATCAAAGGCAAATGAGTTAAGGCCTGTTTTTGACCATACCCCACCAAAAATGTAGTGATTAATAAAATACTTACTCCAACACCCGGATGCATAATTGCTTTGACCTTTTTTTGTGTAAATAATAATATAACAATACAAATAAATAAAATGATGTCTTTTATAAAACTGGTTTGCGGTGTTAAAGGGATACAATCTCCAAAACAGCCACAGGTTTTAATTTTACCAGAAAATAATGCATACCCAGTTAAAAACGTAAAGAAAACAATCAAACCTAATAATAACCATAAAGTTTGCTTGTAGGGAAATTTGATGAGTAACGCAACACCAGCAACTATTTCAAGGGTATTCATTATTAAGGATAATGCCAAAGTATAATCATTAAAATAAATCATACCCCAAACCTCAAAAAATTCTTGCATTTTATAGCTTAAACCCAAAGGGTCATTGGCTTTAATCAAGCCAGAAAAAATAAATAACAACCCTACACTCCAACGAATTATTTTTATAAAGTTTTGCATAAGTATATTTTAATGTTTACCATCTCCTATTTGAATTAACGCAAAAACAGCATAATTCAATATATCCACAAAATTTGCATCTATCCCTTCACTGATTAATGTTTTTCCATCATTGGTTAAAATTTGTCTTGTGCGCATTAATTTCATTAAGATTAAATCCGCATAACTTTCTTGACTCATGTCCCTCCAAGCTTCCCCATAATCATGATTTTTATCCAACATGGTCGTTTTAGCAAAAATGACATATTCATGGTACATGGCCTGCACTTTTTCAACAGGTAGTTCATCTACTTTAGGATCCCCCAATTTTAATTGGATAAGCCCAATTACAGAATAATTTATGATTCCTTTGAATTCAGATGCGATGTCATCACCCACTTTTTGGGTACCAATATCTTGAATGGTTCGAATCCTGAGCGCTTTAATGAATATTTGATCCACGACTGATATAATTCTTAAAACGCGCCAAGCAGTACCATAATCTTTGGTTTTTTTGATGAAAATATCACTGCATGATGCAATGGCTTGATCAAATTGTGCGGAAGTTTGACTCATGAAAGTTGACCTAATTACTATGTTAGTTAATATCTTTGAACAGTTGCAAGATAATCAATAACCACTTTATAATAAAACTATGTTCATAAATGTAGCTCAAAACAGGAAATGGGAAATAAATACCCCTCAAATCATGGGGATTATTAATGTTACCCATGATAGTTTTTATGAAAATAGCAGAGCGAAATCCATTGCGGACTTATTGGCAAAAGCAACACAAATGATTGCGGAGGGTGCTCAAATTTTAGATATTGGTGCACAAAGTACCCGACCTGGTGCTGAGATTATAAATACAGATACCGAACTTGCCAATTTAATGCCCTATCTAGAAGCGCTTAAAAATCAATTCCCCGAGCAATTAATATCCATTGATACTTTTAATCCAATAGTTGCAGAACATGCCCTAAATGCTGGGGCGCATATCATCAACGATATCAGTGGTGCCAGTTTTGACACTAAAATTTTAGAAGTAGTTTCAAAATATCAGGCAGGCTATATTGCCATGCATATTACCGGAAACCAAATGACCATGCATCAAATTGAAAAGAGGTCTGATATTATTTCCGCTATTATAGATGATATGGAAATGAAAAAGAAGTTATTGGCCTCCTTCGGTATTGAAAACTGGGTCATGGATCCAGGATTTGGATTTGGAAAAACAGTACAAGAAAATTTTGATATCGTTAAAAGATTACAAGAATTAAAAGTAATCAACCTCCCGATTTTATTAGGGGTTTCTAGAAAATCAAGTATTTATAAAACATTGGGCATTGGGCCAGAACAAGCCTTGAATGGCACAACAGTTTTAAATACATTAGGATTATTGAATGGTGCTTCGATACTAAGGGTACATGATGTAAAAGAAGCAAAACAAATTATTGAATTATTGCCCTATCTACAATAAAAAACTCCCTCCCAAAACGGGAAGGAGTTCTCCATATTTTTATTAAATAAAATTGAATTTATTTGTTTGCGCCTAAAGGTGATGGAGGTGCAGACATTGATTTAGAAGTTACATCTACCACTTCAATATCAAAAGCTAAATTTTCATAAGCTTTAATTTGACCATTTGGCTGAGGGCCATAGGCCAACATTGCAGGGATGTATAAACTTCCTTTACCACCTTTACCAAAGTATTGTAATCCAATATCCCAACCTTGAATCACTGAATTAGTTGCAATTTTTACTTCAAAAGGCTTGGATGCTGAATCTTTAGGATTGATATTAGTATCAAAAGTTTCTCCTTTAAAATTATAGCCTTTGTAATATACGCTTGCAATTTTAGTAGAGTCAATCTTGTTCGTCGCATCACCTGCTTCTTTTACTACAACGAATACACCATCTGGTGATTGTACTGCGTTGATTTTATTTTTAGCTAAGTATGCTTTAATTGCATTGATTTCTCTGTTTTTTTCAGCAGCCATTTCTTTTTTGTAATCATCATCTACTTTTGTAACATCAGCAAAAACATCTAAAATTTCAGCTTTACCTAAAATGATATCTTTTGCTTTAAATACTTCATTCACTTGAACTGCGCCCATTTTCACTAAAGTATCAATGCTTAAAGAAAATTCAATTTTATCTCCTTTTTTACATTTTGTAATAATTTCAGTAAAAGTATATTTACCTAATCTTGTAGTATCAATTGGGAAATAAACTGGTATTACACCATAAGTACTACTTAAAACAGTGTCTTTAGATTTTAACTTGTACTCAATATTTAATTTTACATATTGCCCTTGCGCCAATGGCTTTGAATTACCACTACCATGAGTGATTTTGTAAAGCATTCCTGAAGGGGCTTTTTCATATTGATTACAACTTGCAAACAATACAATAGCAGCTACTAACTTTAAAGTTGATTTTATCATTTTTAATTTAATTGTGTTAATTGTGATTTATAGTTTTCTATTATGATTTTAAAATCGTTTAGTGTTTCATCTACTGATTTTGAAGATCTTCCTCCAGCTGCATTTGCATGTCCGCCTCCTTCAAAATGAGTTCTTGCAAATATATTAACATCAAAGTTACCTTTGCTTCTAAAACTCCATTTTCTTTCCTCTTCTCGATCAATCAATATGGCTGCAAATTTAATGCCTTCAATTGATAATAAATAATTAACAAGCCCTTCCGTATCCCCTGTTTTTAACTCAAATTTGTAAATATCTGATTTGGGAATCGCCATGACTGCAGTTTTATATTCAGGAAGTACGGTCATCCGATTCAAAAACGCATTTCCCATGAACTTTAGGCGTCCTTCTGTAGAATTATCGTAGATATTTTCATGAATTTTAGCATGTTGTAAACCCAATTCTTTCAAATGGGCAACAATTTTATGCACTGATGCGGTGGTTGACGGAAAACGAAATGACCCAGTATCTGTCATTAACCCAGTATATAAACAGGCTGCTAAGTCCAAATTAATTAAATTATTATGGCCAGATTGTACGATAAAATCATAGATCATTTCACAGGTTGAACTCATTTTAACGTCACTAATGCCATAGGCAAATGACTGATTATCAGGTTGTTGGTGATGGTCAATTAATATTTTTAACGCCTTGGAGTCTCTAATGATTGGTTCTAAATGCTTTGTGCGATGTAGTATATTAAAATCCAAGCAAAATACATAATCTGCATCTGCTACAATTTGAGTCGCTTCTTTCTTATTGGCCTCAAAATCAATCACTTGATCAACTCCAGGCATCCAATCTAAAAAGGGTGCCCAATTGGTAGGTGAAATCACCCTAACCTCATGCCCCAATTGTTTTAAAAAGTGATATAAGGCAAGCGTAGAACCCATCGCATCCCCATCTGGCTTTTGATGTGCAGTGATTACAGCCTTAAAAGGTTGCTTTAAAATTGGGTAAAATTGTTCAATTGCTTGCATAAGTGTACAAAATTAACACAAATCAGATGTTTTTCAGTAAATTTGCGCCTTCAATTAAAAACTTTCAACAAAATATATATGAGTAACAGCACATTTACAATGATTAAACCTGATGCTACGTCAAAAGGCTATACAGGAGCTATTTTAGATCAAATTATCAAAGCCGGCTTCAAGGTTAAGGCAATGAAGTGGACCAATTTAACACCAGCACAAGCCGGTCAATTTTATGAGGTTCATAAAGAGCGTCCATTTTATGGAGAATTGGTTGACTTTATGAGCAGTGGCCCCATTGTAGCGGCGATTCTTGAGAAAGACAATGCAGTAGCTGATTTTAGAACATTAATTGGAGCTACTAACCCTGCACAAGCTGCAGAAGGTACTATTCGTAAGAATTTCGCAGCATCTATTGGCGAAAACGCGGTTCACGGAAGTGATAGTGATGAAAACGCACAAATTGAAGGGAATTTCTTCTTTTCTAAATTAGAAAGATTTTAGTTCAACTTTTACCAAAGTAAATATATAAAGCACCTCCATTGGGGTGCTTTTATTTTTTAGCCCCTCGAGTTTTAGGCTTACCGTATTTTTTTTGCATATCTTCTTTGTGATTCTTTCTTTTATTCACTTTGCTATTTTTGGCAGACTTTTCATGAAACGCAGGCCCTGATTCTTCTTTTTTTGGAACCTTAGTTTGTATAATCTTCATTCGAATCTTAGGCTTTTCATCTTCGGTTAAAATAGTTGAAATTTCAAGATCCTCAGGTAATGACAACAATGGAATATCTTGTTTCATAAGGGTTTCAATCCCTTTTTGTAAAACCTTTTCCTTCTCTGTAATAAATGTTATCGCTATTCCTTTTTTATCTGCACGTCCAGTTCGGCCAATACGATGTATATAATTTTCCGGTACATCAGGTGTGTCAAAATTAATTACATGGGTTACTTCCGCAACATCAATACCTCTAGCCATAACATCCGTTGCAATGATATATTTAAAAACCCCAGCTTTAAATTGTTTGACAGTATTGAAACGATAATTTTGATCTTTATTGGAATGTATCACCCCTACTATTTCAGGAAATTTAATTTCAAGTTGTTCAAATAACTGATCAGCCAATGCTTTGGTAGCAGCAAATATTAATACTTTGGTCATTGCCTCATTCGTAGACAAAAGCAGATTTAATAAATTTACTTTGGTATTAAAATTAGGAACATGATAAGCAGTCTGAATAATATTTTCTAAAGGTGTACCTGTAGGAGCCGCTTCGACGGTGATGGGTGCATTAAAGTAATCATGCATTAATTTTTCAACATCATCAGTGATGGTTGCTGAAAAAAGTAAATTTTGCCTTTTCTTAGGTAATAGCTCTAAGATATTGGTGATTTGTTTTCTAAAACCCAAATTCAACATTTCATCCATTTCATCAATTACTAATTTTTTAATCATTTTAGTTTTAAACGCCCCATTCATGATTAAATCAAATAATCTTCCTGGGGTAGCCACTAATACATCCACCCCTTTTTCGACTTCTATTTGTTGGGTATTAATATTCACGCCTCCAAAAACACCTACGGTAACTACACTCATGTAAGTAGTTAATTTTTTAACTGACTCCACCACTTGAACCACTAATTCACGTGTTGGTACGATGATTAAAATTTGGGGATCTTTATTTTTGTCATATTTCCATTGTCTTAAACAAGGAAGTAAATAGCCAAAGGTTTTTCCAGTACCTGTTTGCGCAATACCACAAACATCCGCCCCGGACATCACAATGGGGAATACACGATGTTGGATAGTGGTAGGCGTTGAAAAGCCTAACTCCTCCAATGATCTTAATAAGGGGGTATTTAGGTTTAAATCTTGAAATGTCATAGCGCTTAAATGTGGCACGAAGGTAGCTTATTAAAAGCGCTTAATTCATTAAATAATTGGTTATTTGACATGCATCAAGACGCAATTTACTGAAATTCAATATTTTATAAATATTTCATACTTGTGGTATATGATTGCTTTAAAAAAATTATATTTAAATGTTGGTATACTCACTGAGTAACTAATAAATAAACCAAAAAAGTATAAAATGAAGAACACTAAAACTGGAAATTCGTTGTTATTCCGAATAATAAAAAGTGCACCACTTTTTATTATATTATTACAAAGCACTTTTTTATTTAGTCAAAACGACGACAACATAAATAGTAGGGATATTTTATACCTTACTTCCGGGGGAAAACTTATTCCACAGCAAGCAATAATGGATATAAGGCATTATACCATTGCTTTAGAAGTGGACATGATCAACCATTCCATCAACGGCGCTACTGAAGTTAGTTTAAACCTGTCTAAAAAAACGGATACCCTCTTGCTCGACTTAATTCATTTATATACCGTTACAAAAGTAAAAGTGAATAATAAACCTGCATCCTTTTACCAACATGATGATAAAATATTTATTACGAATGCCCCTGGTTTTGAAGTGGGCAATCAAAAAGTATTAGTTGAATATAATGGCATACCTCCAGTAGCTATTAAACCCCCATGGGATGGTGGTTTTACATGGGCGAAAGATAAAAATGGTAATGATTGGATGTCCATCAATATACAAGGAGAAGGCGGAAAAATGTATTACCCATGTAAAGACCATCCGAGTGATGAACCTAATGAAGGGGCTGATTTAAAAATTACCATTCCATCAAATTTAATGGTGGCAGGGCCTGGATTATTAATGGGTGTAACGACTAAAAAGAACAAATCTACCTACCATTGGAAAACCAATTACACCATTAGTAATTATTGTATTTTATTCAATATTGGCAAATACAAAGTAATTAAAGATGAGTACACTACTGTTTTGGGAACCAAGGTACCTATTGAATATTATATACTAGAAGTAGACACCATGCATGCGAAAAAAGTGATTGAAACTAAAAAAAGAGATAGTAAAATTTTAGAAAAATATTTTGGAGAATACCCATGGGCAAAAGAAAAAATTGGTATTGCAGAAGTACCTAATTCTGGCATGGAACATCAAACCATGATTACTTTTGATAATAAGTTTAGCTATAAAACAATTAATGGACAAGAATACTCTGGAAATTTGTTTCACGAATATGCCCATGAGTGGTGGGCAAATAAAGTAACCAATAAGGACTGGGGGCATATGTGGATTCAAGAAGGAATTGGTACTTATGCAGAAGCATTAGCGATGTTGGAAATTGGTGGCGAAACTGCCTATGATCAAATTATTGCTGGGCATCGTAAAAACGCAAGAAATAGAATGCCCATTGTTCCTGACGTTGATGAAGCAACTGAAGAGTTAGTATATTCCGGAGGAGACATTTACGGTAAGGGCTCCTTTTTCATGCATAGTTTACGCTATGTTATTGGGGATGAAATATTTTTCCCCACCTTAAAAAAACTGGCTACAGATACAAAATACACTTATGATAATTTTGTAACCACCACTGATGTTGAACAATTATTTAGCAATGCTTCCAATAAAAATTTAAAACCATTTTTTGATTTTTATTTGAGAACAACCAAGGTTTTGGATATTACGATTAAGGAAGTAGGATTCCAAACATTCCAAATTAAAGTCAATAATTTCTTCATGGATTTGCCTTATGATATTACGGCCAATGGTAAAATGACACGAACAATCATTCCAAAAGAGGGAATCATTGTAAATAGTGCAACACCTCCGCAGGTGGACGCAAAAGGTAATTACTTAAAAAAAATAACACTATAATAATGAATAAGTTAACTAAATATTTTTTCAACATCATTTTATACACCCTACCCTTATTTGCTTGGGCTGATCAATATCCAATTAATAAGAATATAGACATCAAACACTATGTTTTTCAATTGCGCTTAACTGACAGCAATGATGAAATTATTGGAACTACCCAAGTTACTGTTAATTTTAAGCAAGCAGGCATGCAAAATTTTCGTTTAGACTTAATCAATAAATCAACGGAAAAGAAAGACAAAGGAATGGTCGTAGAGGGCGTTAGTATTTCTAATACTACAGTAAATTACACACATGAAAATGATGCATTAATTATTTATTTACCTAAAAATTCTGTTGCCAATGAAACAATCACTTTTACCATTAAATACCATGGCATTCCTTTTGATGGCTTAAGAATTGGTGCTACTAAATTTGGAGATCGTAGTTTTTTTAATGAGAACTGGCCAAATCGCGGCAGACATTGGTTACCCATTCTTGACCATCCAAGTGATAAAGCGACTTCAGAATTTATTGTAACTGCACCGTCCCATTATAAAGTAGTTTCAAATGGTTTATTATTAGAAGAGTCCTCATTAGGAAACAATACAAACCTCACCCATTGGAAGCAATCTGTTCCTGTATCTTCTTGGTTATTTGTTTTAGGTGTTGCTGATTTTGCTGTGCAATATGTGGATGATTTTGAAGGAAAATCAATTCAAACTTGGGTCTATTCTAAAAACAGAGAAGCAGGATTTTATGATTTTAAAGAGCCGACTAAAAAGGTATTGGCATTTTATACCAAGTATGTAGGCCCATACGCCTATGAAAAATTAGCCAATATTCAAACACCTAGTGTGAATGGCGGAATGGAGACTTCCTCTGCAATATTTTATGGAGAAAACTTAGTTAATGGGAAGGGTGAAGAACGTACTAGAAATATAGTTGTTCATGAGATTGCACATCAATGGTTTGGTAATGCAGTTACTGAATCCACCTGGGATGACGCCTGGTTAAGTGAAGGATTTGCTACTTTTTTCACCATACTATATTATGAAAATCAATATGGTCAAGATGAATATAATAAAAGAATCATAAAGGCAAAAAAAGCAGTTCTTGATATGGCCGTAAAAATGCCCGATTTTAGTATTATAGCTCCAAGAACAGCTGAAAAAGAGGCTGTCACCACGGGATTAACCTACCAAAAGGGCGCATGGTTTTTACATATGTTGAGAGATAAAATAGGGGAACACAATTTTCAAAAAGGAATTCAATCTTATTATAAAAAGTTTTATAATGCCAATGCCACTACTGATGAATTTAGGGTGGAGATGGAAAAAGCGGCTGGATTGGATTTGAAAATATTTTTTAAACAATGGTTGTACCAACCAGTGAATCCAAAAATTGACGCAATATGGACTTATGATGCAACTAGTCATAAAATCAATATTAATTTAACACAATCCCAACTAACAAATTTTAATTTTGATATCCCAATCGAGATAGGCTACTACACTAAAGACAGCAAAACGCCCCTATTATTAAAAATGAATTTGAATAAGAAACAATTAAGTCAATCTTTTAATGTGAAGGGCATACCGGAAAATATAGAAGTGGATCCTAGAAATGTCTTACTCAGCTCCAATACTATTACAAAAAAGTAATAGCATGAAAATATTACATTTATTAGAATTTTGAATAGCGATATGATTAAAATATTTATTCCATTCTTTTTAGTCCTTTTTAATATAGGGCATTTAAACGCCCAGCAGACAAAAAGTCCAAATATCATTTTATTCTTGATTGATGATATGGGATGGATGGATAGTTCGGTTCCTTTTGGTGATAGTGTTGGATTATTAAATAAACAATTCAAAACACCTAATCTTGCATTATTAGCTAAGCAAGGTGTTAAGTTCACCAATGCTTACTCAAATTCAGTTTGCACCCCTACCCGCACAAGTATATTAACTGGAATGAATGTGACACATCATGGCGTTACCAATTGGACATCTCCAGTAAAAAATAATACAACAGATGCAAAAGATGCTCAGTTCAATCCTGCACCTTGGAAAATAAATGGCGTTGAGATTAATAGTATCACCACCTACCCTCAAATTTTAAAACAAGCAGGTTATTACACGATACATGTTGGCAAAGCGCATTGGGGCTCAGCAGGTACGCCTATGTCGAACCCTTTAAATCTGGGCTTTATGGTCAATATTGCAGGGCATGCTGCAGGACATCCGCAAAGCTATTATGGCAAAGATAATTATGGTAATATCCCAGGAAAATCAACCTATCAATCTGTACCCGATTTAATGAATTATCATGGTTCAGACACAAATTTAACTGAAGCACTGACGCTTGAAGCAATAAAAAGTTTAGAAGAACCCATTCGATTAAAAATGCCCTTTTATTTAAACATGGCGCATTATGCAGTGCATGTTCCTATCCAACCGGAAGTTCAATTTTATCAATCCTATTTGGAGGAAGGCTTAGATACCGCAAATGCAAAATATGCGAGTATGGTTGCCTCCATGGATAAAAGCTTGGGTGATATCATGAAATTTCTATCGGCAAAAGATATTGCAAATAATACCATTATTATTTTTATGAGTGACAATGGTGGCTTAAGCTTAGGTGGTGCAAGAGGTGAAATTGCGCATGTTCAAAACTTACCATTACGCGCAGGCAAGGGCTCCATGTACGAAGGCGGTATTAGAGTACCCATGATTGTTAAATGGCCAGAAGTCGTAAAATCAAACAGCACCATCAATCAATATGTTATTGCAGAAGATTTCTTTCCTTCCATTCTTGCAATGGCAGGTGTGCGGAATTTTAAAACAATTCAAAAAGTTGATGGGAAAAGTTTTGTTCCATTATTAAAGAATAATAAAATCACGGATACAAATCGTATTTTGGTTTGGCATTATCCGAATAAATGGGTGAATGGAGATGGGCCTGCCATTAACTACAAATCAGCCATTAGGCAAGGTAAATGGAAATTGATTTACGATTTAAGAAACGGCCATAAAGAATTGTACAATTTGTCTAATGACCTTGGCGAACATATTGATTTGTCATTACAACAACCAGCAAAAACCAAACAATTAACTATACATCTTAAGGAAATATTGGAAAAAAATAACGCCCCAATGCCTAGTTATAAGATTAATTCAAAAAAGGTGGAAATATTAATTGATTAATTAACTTTTTACAAAAGCATAATATATCAGCCCATTCGGATTGCCGTCGTTTCACTCCGGCATCCTGTATTCAGCTTTTTGCAAAAGCATAATATATCAGCCCATTCGCTTCACTCTGTGCTTTGAGTTGTTTAGCTTGTTCGAATATGTGAGCAAGCTCCCAATTCTCACGCTCTAAACAACTCAGCCACAACTTCGTTGTGGCTGATATACCTTTTTTGGTCGGGTGAACAGGATTTGAACCTGCGACCACACGCCCCCCAGACGTGTACGCTACCGGACTGCGCTACCACCCGATTGTTGAATGCGATTCGTATAAAGTATTAGACAACAATCTAAATAGAGCTAAAAATGGCCTATTTGACTGATTTTGAACCTAAAATCTCAGGAATTCGCGTGTAAATCTAACCCTAAATAGAAAAATCAAGGTATATTGCATTAAAATTTTACAGACCCGATGACAATTCTTCTAAGTCAAGTTAAAATTACAGACACGAGGTCGCCTTTTAATGGGTTGGTTAAGGATATTTTAATAAAAGACCAACAAATTGTTTCCATTACTGATAAATATAAAGGAGATGCGGATCAAACAATCGATTTAAAAAATTCAGTTGTTAGTCCAGGATTTATAGACCCTTTTGTTCACTTTTGCGATCCAGGTATGGAACATAGAGAAACTTTAATCACAGGTGCTAATGCAGCTATCCAAGGTGGGTTTACAACAGTTTTTGTAGTGCCCAATACCACCCCTGTTATCGATAATAAGTCACAAGTGACTTATATAAAACAACATAGCCAAGAATTACCAATTCATATCTTACCTATTGGTGCACTATCAAAAAAAATTGAAGGAAAGGATCTAGCCGAGATGATTGATATGCATTCAAATGGCGCTATTGCATTTAGTGATGGATTATACCCTGTACAGTCCACACTTTTATTTTTGAAAGCCTTACAATATGTAAAAGCTTTTGATGGCGTAGTTATTCAAATGCCAATTGATAAAAGTTTGGGAAGTTTGGGTTTAATGAATGAAGGAATATTATCAACGAAATTAGGTCTGCCAGGCATTCCTGCTATCGCTGAAGAATTAATTATTTCAAGAGACATCGAATTATTAAAATACACTAGTTCTCAATTACATATCACAGGTGTAAGCACTGCAAAAGGAATTGCACTAATACGCAATGCTAAAAAAGAAGGCTTGAAAATTACATGTAGCGTTACACCTTACCATTTATTCTTTACCGAGGAAGATTTAAAAGACTACAATACCTTATTAAAAGTATTCCCACCACTAAGAACGAAGCTAGATCAAGAAGCCTTATTCAAAGCAATTGAAGATGGTACCATTGATTGCATTAGCTCGCATCATATGCCGCAGGATTGGGATGCAAAAACTATTGAATTCGAAAATGCAAAAGCCGGTATTGCTAGTATTGAAACCAGCTTTGCTACTGTGCAACATTTATTTCCAAAATTAGCTGACAATAGAATTGCAGAATTATTCTCGCTTAATGCTAGAAGTATATTTAAATTAGAATACGCAGGAATTACAGAAGGCGCCATCGCCGACCTTACATTTTATAGTAAAACGGAGACTACCCTGCTAACGCAAAAGGATTCAAAAAGTAAATCGGGCAACTCCCCTTTTTGGGATATAAAGCTATCTGGAAAAATTAAAGGCGTATTTAGCAAAGGCAAATTACATTTAGCTTAATATTAAAAAAAAACAAATAAGATCATGGAAAATAAAGTAACTTCTCATATTGTCAAAGGCGCCATATTAAGTGCATTTGGAATTTTAATCAGTATCATAGTTACTGTATTTAACTTATACGAAGTAAGTTGGATTAACTACATCAATTATGCCATAACCATTGGCGGTTTAATTTATAGTTGCATTATGTATGCAAATGAAAATAACAACAATGTTACATTTGGAAATATTTTCGCACATGGATTCAAAACTACTTCTGTAATCATCGTTATTACGGTAATATATGTGGCACTTTCTTTAAAAGTATTATTCCCTGAGATGCCTGATAAAATATTAGAAATAGCGAGAAAGAAAATGGCCGAAAATCCACAAATGACCGATGAGATGATTGATCAAGGGCTAGGCATGACTAAGAAATTTTTATTGCCATTTGCTATTGGTGGAGCAATTATTGGCACCGCATTTATGGGTGTAATTGCTTCCTTAATTGGGGCTGGTGTTGCTAAAAAAAATCCAGTTGATCCATTTGCTGAACCTACAGCTTAATTATTAATATGCAAGTAAGCGTTGTCATACCTCTATTTAACGAAGCCGATTCCTTACCTGAATTAATGGCTTGGATAAATCGTGTCATGCAATCTAATAACTTTAGTTATGAAGTCATTATGATTGATGACGGAAGTGATGATAATAGCTGGGAAACAATCGCCAACTTGAGAAATGAATACCCTAGTTTAAAGGGTATTAAATTCCAAAGAAATTATGGGAAGTCAGCAGCTTTAAATGAAGGATTCAAGGCGGTACAAGGGGATATCGTTATTACCATGGATGCTGACTTACAAGACTCTCCTGAAGAAATTCCTGAATTTGTCGAAATGATTACCAAACAAGGTTTTCATTTGGTGAGCGGTTGGAAAAAAAGAAGATATGATAACACCTTCACTAAAAATATTCCTTCCAAAATTTATAATGCAGTAGCCCGTAAAAGTTCAGGCATTCAACTGCATGATTTTAATTGTGGTATAAAAGCATACCAATTAAAAGTGGTGAAAAGCATTGAAGTTTTTGGCGAAATGCATAGATACATTCCTATTTTAGCAAAATGGGCAGGATTTAAAAAGATTGGCGAAAAAGTAGTAGTTCATCAAGCCCGAAAATATGGCACAACTAAATTTGGCTGGGAGCGTTTTGTCAATGGATTTTTAGATTTAATGACCATCCAATTTTTATCCAAGTTTGGTAAAAAACCAATGCAATTTTTTGGTCTCCTTGGCTCCTTATTTTTCATGATTGGATTTATATCCTTTGGATTCATCGTAACAGGAAAAATATTAGACCCTAATTATACAGTGACAAATAAACCTAGTTTTTATATCGCATTAACATCCATGATGGTGGGTATGCAATTATTTTTAGCAGGTTTTATTGGAGAATTAGTGAATCGAAATGCAGCTGAAAGAAATGTCTATTTAATTGAAGATAAACAAGGATGGTAAACAAATTGGTCATAATTGGCCCAGCTTGGCCTTTACGCGGTGGCCTTTCTGCTTTCGATGAAAAATTAGCTACCCAATTTACCGAAAAAGGTATTCAAACACGAATTGATACATTCTCCTTACAATACCCTAGCTTACTATTCCCAGGGAAAACTCAATATACAAATGATCCAAAACCAAATAATGTAAATATTGAAGTTTGTATAAATTCAATCAATCCTTTCAATTGGATTAAAATTGGTTTACAGTTATACCGAGAAAAACCTGATCTAATTATAGTTCGATTTTGGATTCCATTTTTAGCCCCTTGTTTAGGTACGATTTTAAAAATTGCTAAAAAAAACAAACACACCAAGGTCATTTCGATTGTAGATAATATGATTCCCCATGAAAAAAGGATGGGTGATCAATTGTTAACAAAATACTTCGTAAAAACAGTAGATGGATTTATTGCCATGAGTGACAAAGTGAAAAATGACATAAAAACATTTTCACACAAACCTGTTTACATTTCACCGCATCCCATTTTCAATCATTTCGGTAACCCAATAACTAAAAAGGATGCAAGGACGCATTTAGGTTTACCACATGAAGGAAAGATAATTTTATTTTTTGGCTATATTCGTAAATACAAAGGGCTTGATTTGTTAATTCAAGCAATGGCTGATGATGCTATCATAAAATTAGGTATTCGATTAATGATTGTTGGAGAATTTTATGAGGATGCAAGTGCTTACCATGAATTAGTAAATTCGCTTGGTTTACAAGATCAAATCACCTTCTATTCAAACTATATCCCAGACGGGGAAGTCAAAAAATATGTTTGTAGCGCCGATTTTATAATACAGCCCTATAAAAATGCAACACAAAGTGGCGTCACTCCCCTAGCTTATCATTTTGAAAAACCTATGTTGGTGACCAATGTGGGTGGATTAGCGGATACGGTACCCAACTTAAAAACAGGTATTGTTGTTGCACCAAATACAAACGCAATAGCAAAAGGGATTGAAACCTTATATGAATTAGGCGAAAATCACTTTATTCCCTATATTATTGAAGAAAAGAAAAAATATAGCTGGGCGCAAATGACCGAAAAGTTTTTAGCTTTGTACCAACAATTATAATAACGAAATTTAAAGCAAGCCCCCATTTATATGCATCATCAAAAAATTTCATCCATCATCAACGAATCCATTAAAGTAAAACAAACACTTTTAGGGGATGTTAACTTAATTGCACAAATTGATACGGTTGTAAAAGTAATAACCACTGCTTTTCAAAACGGCAATAGTGTTTATTTTGCAGGCAATGGCGGCAGCGCAGCTGATGCACAACACTTGGCTGCTGAATTTTCAGGACGTTTTTATAAGGACAGAAAAGCATTGCCCTCTGAAGCATTACATTGTAACACTTCCTATTTAACTGCTGTCGCTAATGATTATAGCTATGAGGTTATTTATGCAAGATTAATAGAAGGCATCACAAAACCAGGTGATGTATTAGTGGGCATAAGTACTTCAGGAAATTCTGGAAATATTGTTAAAGCATTTGAAATGGCTAAAACCAAGCAAGTAGTCACCATTGGATTTACGGGTGATAAAGGTGGTAAGATGAAGGAAATTTCAGACTATTTAATCAATGTTCCTTCGAATGATACCCCAAGAATACAAGAGTCCCATATTTTAGTAGGTCACATTATTTGCGAATTAGTAGAAAGCAATATTTTTGGCTAACTATTTCCTCAACACATTTGGAATAATAAAGATTTATAAAATAAAACAACCACATTTTGTCATTTAACTTATTAGATATTAATCCTCATTGGACATTATTCTTAGATAGAGATGGTGTAATTAATATTGAAAAGGACAATGACTATATCAAAACCTGGAATGAGTTTGAGTTTTACAATGAAAGTATTGAAGCACTCCCCATTTTAGCAAACTTATTTAGGACAATTGTTATTGCCACCAATCAAAAAGGTGTTGGACGTGGTATTATGACAGAACCTGATTTGAAACAAATTCATGAAAATATGTTACGCACCATTGAAACCATTGGTGGCAGAATTGATCATGTTTTTTATTGTACTGATATGGAGAATAATTCCATCAATCGCAAACCACAACCAGGAATGGCAATGCAAGCAAAAGAAATGTTTCCTTCCATTGACTTTAGTACATCCATTATGGTCGGTAACAGACCAAGTGATATGGCATTTGGTCGGTATGCAGGCCTGCATACCGTATTTTTAGCTACAACCCATCCTGAAACGCCTTTCCCTGACCCAAGCATTGATTTTAGATTTAATAACCTACTTGAATTTGCAAATGCATTGTCAAAATAAGCCTAAGTCAACATGAAACAATTTATTTTAATTTGGGCAATGCTTATTTCGATAAATAGCAATGTAAAAGGACAATCTATTTACAATTACGATTCCACGGGTATACAATTACAAAAATTAGCCAGTCGTATTCAGGAAGATACAATACTAAGGAATCGTTTAAACGCCGATAGCATTTTTACAAGAGCATTGGTACAAACTTTAAAAAGTCCCTACTCTTTTAAATACAACTTTGACTCATTAACTGCAATAAAACATATCGTTTCACCAGATGGACGATTTAAATTTTTTAGTTGGCAGGTGGACTTAGGTGATGGAACTTATCGTCAAAGAGGCGCCATGCAAATACCCGGTAATGAAGGGCAACTTAAATTATTACCATTTTTTGACAACTCTGATTTTGTTCAAAATAACACATTGGGGGTGTATGACCGTAAAAAATGGATTGGTGCTATTTATTATGAAATTATCCCAATACAATACAATGGAGCTACTATTTATACGCTGTTAGGATTTGATGAAAATAACACCAGTGTATCAAAAAAAATGATCGAAGTAGTTCGTTTTGAGAATGACGAACCTATTTTAGGTGGCGACTTTTTTAAATTTCCGACTGACCCAACCTACCCAATAGGTATAGTAGACCGTTTTATTTATTCCTTTAAAAAAGGCAGTAACGCAATCATTAAATACGAGAAATTGCAAAACAGAATTATAATTTCCGAATTAGCGAGCACGGATAATGATTTAAAAAAGCAAGAAACCTTGGTACCTTCAGGTAACTTGAAATATTTTGCTTGGATTAATAATAAGTGGGAACTATCGATCAAAGAAGAAAATAGCTACAAAAAGAAATAATTTATATAATCACTACTTAATCCAATTTAAGTACCGCTAAAAATGCTTCCTGTGGAATTTCCACATTGCCTATTTGTCGCATTCTCTTTTTTCCTTCCTTTTGCTTTTCTAATAACTTACGCTTACGACTGATATCACCACCATAACACTTAGCAGTTACATCCTTACGCATGGCGCTAATATTTTCTCTCGCGACTACCTTAGCGCCAATCGCAGCTTGAATGGCAATTTGGAATTGCTGCTTCGTTAATAATTCTTTTAATTTTTCACAAAGTCGTCGTCCAAAATCCGAAGCCTTTCCTCTATGAATTAATGCACTTAAGGCATCCACTTTTTCTGCATTCAATAAAATATCCATCTTCACAATATCAGCATCTCTGAATCCTATTTGAGAATAATCGAAGGAAGCGTATCCTCTAGTTTGACTTTTTAATTTATCATAAAAATCAAATACAATTTCCGTCATCGGCATTTCAAAAATCAATTCCACCCTAGTCGGTGTTAAATAACTTTGATTCATCAATATACCACGCTTACTCAAACAAAGCGTAATAATATTACCTATATAATCCGGTGAAGTAATGATCTGTGCACGAATATAAGGCTCTTCAATATGTTCAATTTTTACAGGATCAGGCATCTCAGAAGGATTGTTCACAATAATTTTTTCGCCTCTTGTCGTAAAGGCAATAAAACTTACGTTGGGTACTGTTGTAATCACAGTTTGATTAAACTCACGTTCCAATCGTTCTTGAATAATCTCCATGTGTAGTAATCCTAAAAACCCACATCTAAAACCAAATCCTAATGCTTGTGAAGTTTCTAATTCAAAAGTTAAAGAAGCATCATTCAATTGTAATTTTTCCATACAATCTCTGAGTTCCTCAAACTCATCTGTATTCACAGGATATATACCAGCAAATACCATTGGCTTCACTTCCTCAAAACCATGAATCATGGGACCAGGATTATTTGCAAGTGTAATGGTGTCTCCCACTTTTACTTCCTTGGCCACTTTAATACCAGTAATAATATAACCCACATCTCCCGCACGCACTTCTGCCTTTGGTGTCATGGCCAATTTTAATACGCCTACTTCATCTGCATTATAATCTCGACCGGAGGCAACAAAACGAATTTTATCATTCTTCTTTAAAACTCCATTCATTATACGATAGTATACAATAATTCCTCTGAAACTATTAAAAACACTATCAAAAATGAGCGCTTGTAGTGGCGCTTCGGTATCACCTACTGGAGCTGGTATACGTTCACAAATAGCTTGTAAAATTTCTTCAATACCGATACCAGAACGACCACTTGCCAACAAAATATCTTCTTGTTTGCAACCTATCAGTTCAATGATCTGATCAGTTACCTCTGGAATTTTGGCACCATCCATATCAATTTTATTGATGACAGGAATAATTTCCAAATTATTGTCTAATGCCAAATATAAATTACTAATTGTTTGTGCTTGTATTCCTTGTGATGCATCCACTAATAACAAAGCACCTTCACAAGCGGCTAAGGCCCTACTTACTTCATAACTAAAGTCAACGTGCCCGGGCGTATCAATTAAATTGAATGTATAAGTAACTCCTTTATATACATAATTAATTTGTATCGCATGACTTTTAATGGTAATACCTTTTTCACGCTCTAAATCCATATCATCCAAAACCTGGTTCATCATTTCTCTTTCCGTGATGGTTTTGGTATGTTCTAATAAACGGTCTGCCAGGGTACTTTTACCATGGTCAATATGAGCGATTATACAAAAGTTTCTTATGTTCTTCATGTAAGTGAAAATAGGCTTTAAAATCTATTGAAGTGCGTTTATGATGGCTGTGAATTCGGTAGCAATTAAAGATGCACCACCTACCAAACCTCCGTCCACATCTGGTTGTGAAAATAATTCAACTGCATTAGCGGCTTTTACGCTTCCACCATATAAAATTGAAATTTGATTAGCAATATCCGCTCCATATTTTGTTGCTAATACCGACCTTATAAAAGCATGTATCTCCTGTGCTTGTGCACTTGATGCTGTTTTACCAGTGCCAATTGCCCAAATGGGTTCATAGGCAATCACCACTTTTAATATTTGAACCGATGATAAGTGAAATAAGGAATTGATTAATTGGGTTTCCACAAATACATTTTGTGTACCGGCTTCTCTGATGGATAAAGGTTCACCGCAACAAAAAATGGGTGTACTATTATTGGCCAACACTGCATTTACTTTTTCTGCTAATAACGCATCTGATTCTGCGAAGTATTCACGCCTTTCAGAATGTCCAATTACGATATGATTTACCCCAACAGATGAATACATGGGCGCCGAAATTTCACCTGTATAAGCACCATTGGTGTTTTGATGACAATTTTGTGCTGCTACAAAAACATTGGATATTCCTCCAATTTGCTGTACGGCATTTAATATATATAATGCTGGAACTGAAAATACAACTTGTTGATTATCAGTTAATTTAGGTAGCTTATCTAATATATTTGTTAGCAAATCTTTCGCTTCTTGCTGATTTAAATTCATTTTCCAATTGGCCGCAGCTATTTGTTTTCTCATATTCGTTAAACTATTTAAACACTAAATTTAGCGATGCAAAGGTAGTTAAAAAATAGTTGAATTTGGGCCAATTTATCAGTTTATACAAGCAATTTAAAAACTGTAAAATGAGCAAAATAAAAGGATTAAGCAACTTTTTTATATAATTTTTGAAGCACTTGTTTTTCTTCTTCCGACATCAAAAAACCTTTTAATTGTTTCCAATTACCAATGTCTTCAATGGCTTTGTCAATTTGATATCCAGAAACAACGCCCCAAGTAAAATTGGGAATAAATTTAGGGAGCAATCCATTACCAAAAATATTGGCACTTACACCAATATAGCTTCCTGTATTGATACTTGACTGAATGGCGAAACGGCTATAATCACCCACTAACATCCCCATTTTTTGACCTACTGTTTCCCAGATTTGTTTTGCCTCATCCCACATTTGAATGGGGCCTGCGGTATTTTTTATATTACTATTACAAGTACCCGCACCTAAGTTGCACCATTGTCCAATAATACTATCCCCCAAATATCCTTCATGCCCTTTATTGGAATATCCCATCAAAATTGAATTTTTTATTTCCCCACCAGCCAAGCAATATGGGCCAATAGTAGTAGCACCATATATACTCGTATTCATTTTAACTACACCCTTTTCCCCTAAAACAAAAGGCCCTCGTATGGCAGTGCCTTCCATGATCATCGCATTTTTGCCAATATAAATAGGGCCTGTGCTTGCATTTAAAATAGCACAATGCACTTCAGCCCCTTTTTCAATAAATATATTTTCGGGTTGAATGACTTTATTACTCGTGTCAATTTTGATGCCAGTGCCATGCTTCTTAGCCCAATTAAAATCATTCTCAATAAATTTTGTGTGCAATTGCAACATCCCAATTGCGTCTTGCACAAACTCCCCTTGTTCAAAAGTGATTGGTGCAAAATTGGCTAATAATATTTTTTCAATAGAGCGTTCATCTGTGTAAGTGGCAATCCATTTTCCAGACTTGCTAATTATTTTTTCTCCAAATTTTAAATTTAAAATCGCATCCACTAAATCAGTGGTGGGAATACAGGTAACATTAATAAAAATAGCAGCTTCTTTATTTTGTAAAAAATCACTATTATTATATAATTTTTGCAAGTAGGGTACCGTATATATTGCAGTTTCCTTATTAAGCAAATGCTCCCATCTTTCTTGAAAAGAGTAAATACCCATCCTAAATTGTGCAACCGACTGCGTTAAACTAAAAGGATAAAATTTTTCTCTATCTGCAATATCGACTAAAACAAACTGCATAGGTTACTCATTTATAGGTAAAAGTAAAGCAAGTTTAAGGAAAATGCAGATCTTCCTTAAGATATTCATTTAATGCTTATTTTTGATGTATAAATTATTAGTTATGCAAATAGGTTATTTTGATTACCCTACTCCGGCCAATGAGCCCGTTTTAACATATGCTCCAGGAAGTCCTGAAAAATTAGCATTAAAAAAAGCCCTTGCTAGTTTGAAAAGCAAAACAATGGATATACCCATGTATATTAATGGGAAAGCAGTTCGTACTGGAAATAAAATTGCGATTCATCCGCCACACGAAATCAAACATACCCTTGGCCATTTTCACATAGGTAGCAAAAAACATGTGGATCAAGCAATAAATAGTGCATTAAAAGTGCGTACTTCTTGGGCGAATATGTCCTGGGAATCACGTGCACATATATTTTTAAAAGCAGCTGATTTATTGGCCACTAAATATCGCTTCGAAATGAATGCAGCTACCATGCTTGGTCAAAGCAAAAATGCCTACCAAGCTGAAATTGATGCCGCATGTGAATTGATTGATTTTTTAAGATTCAATGTTCATTTTTTAAGCACGATATATAAGCAACAACCGGTTTCCTCTCCTGGTATGCATAATAGAATGGAATGGCGTGGCTTGGAAGGATTTGTTTTAGCAATCACTCCATTCAACTTTACAGCAATAGGTGGTAACCTTCCTGCATCAGCAGCCATGTGTGGTAATGTTGTCGTTTGGAAAGCAGCCAACACACAAGTATATTCTGCACAATTATTTATGCGAATTTTAAAAGAAGCGGGGCTTCCAGATGGTGTTATAAATTTAGTATATGTGGATGGGCCAACCATTGGTGCCACTTGTTTCTCTCATCCTGATTTTGCAGGGGTGCATTTCACTGGATCAACAGGGGTATTTAATTATATGTGGAAACAAATCGGTGAAAATATTCCTACCTATAAAACCTATCCAAGAATTGTAGGTGAAACAGGCGGTAAGGATTTTGTTATGGTACATCCTACTGCCGATGTGGATACTGTTGTTACCGCACTTGCAAGAGGTGCATTTGAATACCAAGGACAAAAATGTTCCGCTGCTTCTCGTGCTTATTTACCAAAAAATATTGCGCCTGCAGTGAAAACAAAATTGGTGAAAGCAGTTCAATCCATGAAGATGGGCAGCGTTGAAGATTTTTCAAATTTTGTAAATGCAGTGATTGACGAAAAATCTTTTGATAATATTGCTAAGTATATTAACAAGGCAAAGAAAGATAAAAAAGTAAAAATTTTAGTAGGTGGTAATTTTAGTAAGAAAAATGGTTATTTCATTGAACCCACTGTTATTGAAACCAGTGATCCGAAATATTTGACCATGTGTGAGGAAATATTTGGGCCAGTACTTACCATTTATGTTTATCCAACAAACCAATTTGAAAAAACATTGGATTTGCTGGACAAAACTTCTAAATATGCTTTAACAGGTGCCATTATTTCACAAGACAGGGCTTCCATTGATTTGGCTACTGATAAATTAAGACACGCGGCTGGAAACTTTTATATTAATGATAAACCCACTGGAGCAGTGGTAGGACAACAACCTTTTGGTGGTGCTAGGGCTTCAGGAACCAATGATAAAGCGGGCAGTATGTTGAATTTATACAGATGGTTAAGCGCTAGAACCATTAAAGAGACCTTTAATCCGCCTATCGACTATAAATACCCATTTTTAAACGAGGCATAAGCGACTGTATTTAAGCTGTTTTAATTCAGAAAACTGTATATTTGCCCCTCAAAATAAAAGGACTGTGGCCCAAAAATTTTCTAAAGAAACCTACCTGTACTGGTATGAATTGATGCAACTCATTCGTCAATTTGAATCCAAATCAGAGGAAATGTATAAAATGGCGGGAAAAATCAGAGGATTTTTCCATGTTTACAATGGACAGGAAGCCATTGCAGCAGGTTGTATGACCGCCACAAATCAAGAAGATCCTTTTATTACTGCATACCGTGATCATGGTTTGGCCTTAGCCAAAGGCATGAGCCCTAATTCCGCTATGGCTGAACTTTATGGCAAAGCGACTGGATGTTCTAAAGGAAAAGGTGGCAGTATGCACTTGTTCAGTAAAGAACATTACTTTTTTGGAGGACATGGTATTGTAGGTGCTCAAATTGGAACGGGTGCTGGTTTGGCTTTTGCGGAACAATATCGTGGTTCAAAAAATGTAGTATTGTGCTTTTTTGGAGATGGTGCTGCAAGACAAGGTATGTTGCATGAGGTATTTAATTTGGCGATGCTTTGGAAATTGCCTGTTGTATTTATTTGTGAAAACAATAATTACGCCATGGGAACTTCAATTGAAAGAACAAGTAATGTTATAGATATATACAAATTAGCGGATGCTTACGAAATGCCAGCTGATAAAATTGATGGTATGACTGCTGAAGCAGTTCATGAAGGTGTAGCAAGAGCGGTGAATAGAGCACGTCAAGGAGAAGGTCCTACTTTGTTGGAGATGAAAACATATCGTTACAAAGGACACTCTGTATCTGATCCTCAAAAATACAGATCTAAGGATGAAGTGGAAGAATATAAAGACCAAGATCCGATTACCAAAGTAACTAAAACAATTTTGGATAATAATTTTGCTACAGAAGGGGAATTAAAAGCGATTGATGATAAAATAACTTTAATCGTAGATGCTTCCGTTAAGTTTGCAGAAGAAAGTCCTTGGCCAGATGATAGCGAAGTATACAAAGATGTGTATATTGATCAAAATTATCCATTCATTATTGACTAAATAGTAGAAAAATTATAAAAAAATAATATGAGCGAGTTACAAAAAGAAAATCACCCATTTTTAGATTTCGTAAGTAAAAATAAAAAGGCGTTAACATACACAATTACAGCGTTGGCTATTGCTATCGTTGCATTTTTTGGATACACTGAATTGTATCAAAAACCAAGAGAAGAAAAAGCGGCTGACGCAATGTTCACTGCTGAAAAATACTTCGCAATGGATTCTTCTAGCCTAGTATTAAATGGTGATGGCCAAAGCAAAGGCGTTTTATATATCATCAAAGAATTTGGTGGTACAAAAGCAGCTAACCTCGCTAAATATTATGCAGGTATTAGTTATTTCCGCATGAATGATTTTAACAAGTCAGTTGAATACTTAAAGGACTTCTCTACTTCAGCGAAACAAGTTCAAGCCATCGCTTATGGTACTATCGGAGACGCTTACAGCGAATTAAAAAATACTGACGAGGCTTTAAATTATTACAAAAAGGCAGGTGGTCATTTCCCAGACGACGAAGCCATTAGTTCAGAATACTTATACCGTGCTGCTTCCCTATTGGAATTGAATGGCAAGGCGGATGAAGCGGTAGAAATTCTTAAAGAAATTAAAGCAAAATATCCAAAATCTGAAAAAGGATTGATGGTAGATAAGTATATCAATAAATTGAAGGTACAGCCTTAATGAACAATACTAATTAACTTATTTTAAAGCATTCTCCACAATTTGTAGAGAATGCTTTTTTTATGTACTTTATTTAATGACAATTCGTATTTTTGATTATGATAGTTCAATTATTTATTCCCTGTTTTATGGATCAATTATATCCACAAGTTGCATTTGACACCATCAAAGTGCTTGAAAAAGCAGGATGTACCGTAAACTACAATGCACAACAAACCTGTTGTGGCCAGCCTGCTTTCAATGCAGGATTCTGGGGTGAATCAAAAGATGTATGTACCAAATTTGTACAAGATTTTGAAGGTGCTGATTACATTGTAAGCCCAAGTGCAAGTTGTGCAGGCTTTGTCAGAAATAATTATGGAAAATTATTTGAAAACAATGCATTTCAAAGTCCGGCTAAAAAAGTAGCCAACCGTATTTATGAATTATCTGAATTTTTAGTGAAGATTTTAAATGTTACTGACTTGGGTGCTTCATTTGAAGGCAAAGCAACCTTCCATGATAGTTGTGCTGGATTGCGTGAATGTCATATTAAAGACGAGCCAAGACAATTATTAACAGCAGTGAAAGGATTGGAATTAGTCGAAATGCAAGACACCGATATTTGTTGTGGATTTGGCGGAAGTTTTGCGGTAAAATTTGATACCATTAGTGTTTCTATGGCTGATCAAAAAATAGACAATGTTATTAAAACTACAGCCCCATATTTAATTAGTACAGACATGAGTTGCTTGATGCATATCGATGGCAGAATGAAATTTAATGGACAAGATATAAAAGTATTGCACTTGTCGGAAGTATTAGCAAGCGGTTATTAATTAAAATTTTCATCTACCCTATTATGGCATATTGGTTAATTAAATCAGAACCCTTTAAATATTCTTGGGATCAATTCAACAAGGACAAAAAAACATTTTGGGATGGTGTCAGAAACTATCAAGCCCGAAATAATTTACGCGCAATGAAAAAAGGTGATTTAGCTTTTTGGTATCATAGCAATGAAGGCATGGAAATTGTGGGCATCGCAAAAGTAGTGAAAGAATCCTATCAAGATCCTACCACCACGGAAACCGCATGGTTAGCTGTTGATTTTGCACCACATAAAAAATTAAAGCACACAGTAAAGTTGGCAGATGTAAAAGCCAATACCAACTTATCTAATATGGCATTGGTTAAAATGGGCCGATTGTCGGTACAACCAGTAACTGAAATGGAATGGGACGAGGTTTTAAAAATGAGCCAAGGCTTATAAATCCTATTAAAAACCCGATTCGCAAGTTGATATATCACTTGATTTAATTATAGCGTTCAATTTATTGAATGCTATTTTATTTGAAAAAGGTGTATCCAATTAAAATTGCGATCACCACTCCTATTAAATCAGCAAAAATACCTGCCCACAAAGCATATCGAATTTTTTTGATGCCCACACTTCCAAAATACAAAGCAATAATATAAAAGGTCGTATCTGCGGATCCCTGAAATATGGAAGCCATTTTACCTACAAATGAATCTGGCCCTTGTGTTTGAAATATATCCAACATCATACCTCTTGCACCACTTCCACTTAAAGGTTTCATGATTGCCACAGGAAGCGCTCCAATGAATTCCGTATTTACACCTGTTAATTGAATTAAATAAGTAAGCCCATTTAAAATATAAATCATTGCCCCACTATCTCTAAAAACACGTATCGCCACCAGCATGGCAACTAAATAGGGAATAATTTTAATAATGACATCGAACCCGTTTTTAGCACCATCAATGAATGCATCAAAAACAGAAATTTTCTTATAGGCGCCGCCTAAGATAATGCCAACTATAATTAACAACAATAATCCATTCCCTACTGTTTTTGAAAATAATTCTTTTTGAATAGAGGTTAAAGCATTTACACTAAATATAACACCCACCATTAGTAAGATTAAGCCAAGTATCCAACCAATTAAAACTTTATCCCATTTTAATTTTTGATATAGGCCAACCATGATGATAGAGGCTAAAGTAGTTCCTATGGTGGCAAGGACACATGGGATAAATATACTAGCCGCATCCTGTGACCCAGCCGCTAGTCGATAGGAAATGATCGTCAACGGAATGATGGTGAGTCCACTGGTATGTAAAACCAGGAACATGATTTGTGCATTGGTGGCTTTTTCCTTTTCAGGATTCAAACTCTGTAAACTTTCCATGGCTTTTAAACCAAAAGGGGTTGCCGCATTATCTAAACCCAACATATTTGCACTAAAGTTCATCACCATTTGCCCCATGGCAGGATGATTTGCTGGTACTTCTGGAAACAAACGGCTTAAAAAAGGATTCATCCATTTGGCCAATTTTTGAATAGCACCCGCTTTTTCAGCAATATTCATCAAACCAAGGAAAAATACCATGGTACCAGCCAATGGCAAGGCAACATCCATCACGGATGATTTAGCAGAATCAAAAATGCCATCCGCCAGTAACTTAAAAATCTCCGTATCGCCTAAAAATACCAGTTTAAACAAGGCAATTACAAATGCAATCACAAAAAAAGCCATCCAAATAATATTCAAAGCCATAAATCAATTGTTTGTGGTTCTAATATAGTCAATTTTGAGATTAGAATTGTATTTTTGCGCTCTTAAAACATGATAGATTATGGCATTACAGGCAGGAATTGTGGGATTACCTAATGTAGGAAAATCAACCTTATTTAACGCAGTAAGTAATAGTGCAAAAGCACAAGCAAGTAATTACAGATTTTGCACCATTGAACCGAATGTAGGATTAGTGGATGTACCTGATCATAGAATGCAACAATTGGCTGATTTAATCATTCCCAATCGTATTGTACCTACCCAACTAGAAATAGTTGATATTGCTGGTTTGGTTAAAGGAGCAAGTAAAGGAGAAGGTTTGGGAAATAAGTTTTTAGCGAATATCCGTGAAGTAAGTGCAGTGATACATGTAATTCGTTGTTTTGAAGATGAAAATGTATTAAGAGAGGAAGGCGTTATTAACCCCATTAGTGATAAGGAAATAATTGAAACTGAATTACAATTAAAGGACTTAGACAGTGTCGATAAAAAGATACAACGTTGTGAAAAAATGGCCAAAACAGATCCAAAAGCCAAAGTGGAATTAGAAGTTTTGCAAAAATGTAAAACACATTTAGAGCAAGGAAAAAGCATCCGATCCTTAAATTTATCAAAAGAAGATAAACTAGCGATTGCGGATAGTTTTTTACTGACAGAGAAACCTGTAATGTATGTTGCCAATGTAGATGAAGCTTCCATGCATACAGGCAATAAATTTTCAGCCATTTTAGCGGAGATGGCAAAAAATGAAGGTGCCGAAGTTATTGTAATGTGTAATAATATTGAAGCTCAAATTGCTGAATTGGAAGATCCTGCGGATAAGTCGGTGTTTATGGACGAATACCAAATGAAGGAACCTGCATTGAATAGATTAATTCAGTCTGCTTACAAATTATTGAACTTAGAAACCTATTTTACAGCAGGTGTTCAGGAAGTAAGAGCATGGACGATTGAAAAAGGCTGGAAAGCACCACAGGCAGCCAGTGTTATTCATACCGATTTTGAAAAAGGATTTATTAAAGCGGAAGTAATCGCATTTGATGACTTTATTAAATATAAGAGTGAAGCTGCATGCAGGGACAATGGAAAATTAAGAATTGAAGGAAAGGAATATTTAGTGAAAGATGGCGATGTGATGCATTTTAGATTTAATGTATAAAAATTGAAATATAAGCGCATGCTTCCCTCAATCAAACACTTACTACTTTTTACTTTTCTTTTTGTAATTACTTCCTGTGGTAATAATATTGCTACTTCGGAAAATAAGGAAGAAAATGAAAATGCTATCAAGGCCCCTACCCAATTACAATACGAGGTAGTAAAAGTCTATACCCATGATACAAGCGCCTATACACAAGGTTTGGAATGGCATGGGGAAACATTAGTTGAAGGCACCGGTAATTATGGTAAAAGCATATTACATAAAATGGATGCCAATATGCAAGACATTGGTAAAAAAATAAGTTTGCCAAAGGAATTATTTGGAGAAGGGATAACTATATTTAATGATAATATTTATCAGTTAACCTGGAAAGAGCATAAGGTATTTGTATATGACGCGAATACATTAAAAAAAGAAAAAGAATTATATTGGCCATATGAAGGATGGGGCATTACGCACAATGATTCCGCTTTAATTATTTCAACAGGCGGTAGCAACATTTATGTAGTTGACCCCAATACCTTTGCCATACAAAAAACCATTGGGGTATATAATAACTATGGTTATGTCAGTGATATTAATGAATTAGAATATGTGGATGGTAAAATATACGCAAACATATATGGTCAAAATGAAGTTGTGGTGATTGAACCGGCAACAGGACAAGTATTAAACAATATAAATTTTAGTAATTTATTAGCCCAAGCTAATGTAAAATACGACCCCGCAACCATAGATGTTGGTTATGTATTAAATGGCATCGCGTATCAGCCAAAATCAAAAACATTTTTTATTACTGGGAAATGTTGGCCAGTTATGGTTGAAATAAAACTAAAATAAAAAAGGGGACATTCGTCTTATAATTATACCCCATCCAAGCAAGTGAAATAAAGGGCACATTTCTTTTAATCTTCTTTTATTTTTTTGATCTCATAGATAATCGAACTCGCTTTTGCATTGGTGTTTAACGCTACTGTATTAGAGATACACCCAATCAAAAAAGCCCTTACAATACCCAACAAGCCCGTTTTTTTATACTTTTCACTCAGCAAGCTTACGTAAAAACTATCAAACCACATGGGCTTTAAATTAGCTAATATAAACCCATTTGATTTCATCAAATATTTCATAGAGGACGGCGAAAAATGATATAAATGTCGAGGCACATCATAAGCAGCCCAATAATTTTTATAAAATTGAGCATCATAACTAGTATGATTGGGAACAGCAATGATTAAACGACCATTATGTTTTAATAACTTCTTAAATGTTTGTATATAAACTTTTAAATCATGCACATGTTCAAGCACATGCCATAAAGTAATGACATCAAAACTATTTTCAGGTAAATTTTCCAATTCGACACTAGGTCGTAAATTAATGCCGTAGTTTTTTAATGCTATTTCACGACTATTCGCATCAGGTTCAAGTGCAGTCACCTTCCAGCCTTTCTTAGCCATTGCATCCGCAAATGCACCAGTGCCTGCTCCTACTTCTAATAAAGCCCCTTTATACCCTGTGAACAAGGATTGTACCCAGTCCGTTTTTTGTTTTAAAGTTCGTTGACGTACTTTATGGTATAAAGCGTTCATCCAACCTTTTTTGATATCGGTATGTGAAATATATTCAGGGAAATTGTAATAAGGCGCAATATTATCCTTGTTCGGAATTGGATGCGTAAAATTTAAACTGCATTTTTCACACTGTACTATTTCAAATAAATCTTCGGTTAAAGACAGATCGGTTACAGGCATTATGGAAACAACATGATTAGCATCACAAACTGGACAAATAATATTTTGTTGATTTGTCAATGCCATAAATTATTGTTTAAATAGAATTGCAAGTATTGCAATCACTGCTAAAGCAATTGCCCAAATTGCCCATTTATCATTTTTCTGTGCAGTCAATTCAGTTTCAAATATTTCCGAATTGGGTAAATTTCCAACTTCAATATCACTATAAAACTGAGTTGCGTTGAAATGTGATTCCCAAATATAACTACCCTCATTTTTTGAAATAACGCCTAAATTGCCAATCATCAGTTTTTGATCATTGTCAAATTTGCCTTCCCAACTTTGTTCATATTGTATAGCAGCCTGATCCGTTGAAATATCAAGGGCATTTCCTAAAAATTGACAAAATTGTTTTGAAGGTATTCCCGCATTTAATTCAAATTCGATAAATTCTGAAGGGGACTTTAAAACACCGTCAATTAATTCAGCTTCTTTTTTTAACAATGTTAATTGCCCAACAGATGGGATGTCCAATTGACCAAAACGAACAAAATATTTAATAGCTAACTGAATCATACTTATTTATAGAACGAATATACAACACCTGCATTAATTTGAACACCTAAGGCCGGATATTCCGCCCATCTTTGATATTGGCTATTTAAAAGGTTCGAGGATTTAACCCAAACCTTCCAAGGAATGGACAATTTGTAGGACAAACCAGCATTCAATAAAGTGATTGGATTTAAGGTTTTCGAAATATAGCTAGAGCCCTCTGATATTGCCTCGATACCTGACATGAAATTTAATGACCCATCAATGAGTAATTTTTTATTGGCCTGCCAGTAAAAAGTGGAATTAAACTTAACAGGTACAAAGCCCCAAGGCTTTTCATTGTCCTTAATATAATTGAATTGGGTATAATTAAAATGATTGTCAATGGAGAATTGATCACTAAATTGATAGCGCAAGTTGGCTTCTAAATCAATCGTATTTGCTTTTGATTCAAATAAAGTATAATATTTTAATCCATTTGCAACACGGTTGGTATAAGTAACTCCCGATGAAGGGCCAACAGGTAAATAAGAAGAAATTGCCAAAGGTTCTTTTGTATAAAATGGCAAATTAACATACTTGTTCAATGAAAAACCAAATCCATATTGCAAATGTTTGGAAGCATTTACCTCGAATTTTAAAAACTGTTTGTCCTGTGACATTATTTTTAAATTAACGGGAAGTGTAATCCAAGGATTTTCATTTAACAAATCACCATATTGGGTATTGGTGGTAATATTCATCCAGCCTGCCTTGATAACCCAAGCAGTGTCCTTTAAATTATGTTGTAATTGTATATTAGGATATAATTTAAATCCGTCGGATTTATATACAGGCGAAACACCCGCCAATATTTTCAACTTCCATTTATTTAAATTCAAGGATGGGTCAAAGCGTAATAAAGTATTTGAGCTGGACGCGTAACTGTTAAAATGACTATAACTAAAGTTGACATCAAAATTAAACAGCATCTCTCGATTCATTTGATAAGACATTGGACTTGTTATAGCAATGTAAGTATTGGATTTGTTTTGCACATCTGATAAATGTGACAATTCAAGTTTTGGCCTATACGTAAATGAAGCGCCAGGTTTGTATTTGTTTAAAAATGCCATACTAACGCCAATATTGGTGATCTTCTGCAAATAGTTCGCATTGGGCAAACTCAAAGTATCAGGCACTAAGCCATATCTGTAATACTGATTTTGATTAGCAAAAACATGGGTTAATAAAGCATTGGAGTCATTAAGCATTAAATTGCCTTGATAATCAAATTTGCTAATTCTATATTTCTGCAAATGATGCACTCCTTCGGATGACTCCGTTGAAATACCTAAATTATTGATTGCCTTAGGGCCATTATTTATAAAATTAATACTTAACAATTGGTATAAATAATTTCCGAAACCTACTTTAACATTGGTATTGCCTACTAAACTAGCTGGACTTGCTAATACAATTGCCAAAGGATTTAATGCAATGGGCCTATACGAAAATGATAAATTTTGACTTGGTACTTGATAAGAATATTGCACTGATTGTGTATCCAAAATTGGCGCAGCATTGGTAAAATTTATTTTAACCAAACTTTTTAACTGCGGTTTAAATGACGATAATATACTCACCACCTTTGTTGGCGCCGTATCCCTCATTACAGGAATTTCAAGGGGCACTTGTTTTACAATATCTTCTATTTTTACGGGCTTAATAATAGCCGTATTCGATTTTTTTGAACTACTTTTTTTTGCTCCTTTCTTTTTGGAAGATTTTTTCTTATTACTAGTTGCCGTTTTTTTCTTTTTAGCTACATTACTTATTTTAGCTTTGGTGTTAGCTTTCTTTTTTTGCCATGCAAACACCTGATGCGATGAAATCACAAGGAAAAAAGTAATGAATATATAGGTAAATAATTTGGACATACTTTGTTTATTGATTTTCAACTTTGTTTGAAATTTTTTCAGCCGTTTGTGCCAAATTATATTTTTGACCTGCCTCCTCCTTTAAGGAAGTAATAGTTGCGTTATCAGTAACACTTTTATAAGTCGCTAATGCATTAAACCAATCCTTTTGTGCTACATAAATATCGCCTAATAAAATATAAGCACTCGTTACCCAAAATTCATGTGAAGCTTGTTTTTTTGTTACCTCAAAAGCAGTTTTTTCAGCCAATGCATAATTTTTTTGTAAGAATTGCAAATGAGCTAATTCATAATGCGCCTCGGCAGTATATATGGAGGAATTATTTAAAATAATTTTACTTAATACGGATATAGCCCCAGCCGTATCATTTTTCAATAATTGCTCATGATACAATACCATATTGGCCATTAAAATATCATCCGACGCAAATGTTTTTTCATCAATGATTTGTTTTGCGATTGGGGCCGCTTCCAACCATTTGCTGTTTTTAAACTGACACCTTAAAACACCACGCAATGCTTCCAAAACATTTTCCTTTTGAACTGCGAATTCCTTTAATTTTAAATAATACTTTTCAGCCAACACATAGTTTTTGAAATTGAAATAATTTAACCTAGCCGCAAGTAAGCTGGCGCGTTCGGCATAACGATTGGGTGATTGATCCGCCACTTTTGAAAAATAATAGGCAGCAGAATCAAAAATTTGACTAGCATAATTCATTTCCCCAACCAAATAATTAGATTCAATTTGATAATTTCCATTTGGAAATAATGATAAATATTTAATTAATCCGGTTTTCGCATCCGTATAGTTTTTTTCATCATAGCGCAACATGGCAGAACGATAGGTAAGTGAATCTTGTTCATTGATTGCTAATGGGTGTCCATTATCATTCATAAATGAAACATATAATTCTGGCTTTTGGTCTTCAATAAAAATATTTCTAACAAATTCTAGTGCATTTTCAGTTTCTACTGAATTAGGATATGTTTTTATTAAGGATTGAAAATTTTCTAAGGCTGGTTCATTCTTATTCATATTAAAATAAGTAACCCCTAACTTATATAAGGCAACAGGATAAAAGGAGGCTGCTTTCTTATCAATCACCACCGCACTTAATGGCGCAATGGCTAATTTAAAATCTTCTTTAAAAATATAGGTTTCCGCCAATTCCATTCTAGCATCATTCAAATAACTTGAATTTGGATATTGGTTGTCGAATTGCTCCAATAGATTAATTTTATCATTTGTTTTACCCAATCCACCAAGGATAATTGATTTTTGTAAAGTAGCATAGTCTTCCATAGTCCAATGCAAATCAATCACATTTTGATAGGCTTGGGTTGCTTGTTTAAATTGCTTCAACATCATTAAGCAATCCGCTGATCTAACATAGGCATCTTGTTGATAATTTTGTTTTGCATTGGATGGATTTACACTACTCACTGCATTGAAATTGGTCAATGCATCCTGATAAGCCCCTTTTTTTAAATAAGCAAACCCTAATGTGTATTTGGCATGTTGTATGGTAATTTCCCCCTCATTGATAGGCGCATTTAAATACTGCGTTAATGCGATAATCGTTTCGTCAACATGTCCCAATTTATACCCTAATTCTCCCAACCAAAAGTTCGTTTGACTAATCACATTTTGATGGTTAGCAGTAGTTGTTATTTTATTCAACAACTCATATGCCTTATCAATTTGACCATCATTGATATAAATCACACTCCTACCAAACAAAATGGTTGGGTAAATTTTTAAAAGTTCTTCATTGGGGGATTCGATAGATTCGAATGCGGCTAATGCTTGTGCATAATTATTATTTAAAGCCAAGGCTTTAACCCATAGTTGTTTGGATTCTAATAAATAGTTTGAATTAGAATAAGTATCCATAAACTGGTCTAATGAAACCACTGCTTGTGCATACTCTTTTAACTCCACCGATAATTTTGCATAATTAAACAAGGAAATCTCCTTTTGAAGTAAGTTTTGACTTTGGGTGGAGCAAAATAAAAATGCATTTTTAGCCCCTTGCTTATCGTCTATTTTCAGATAAGAGGTAGCCAACAAATACATACTATTTTGAGCCAAAGAATCACTGACATTATTTAATTGCTTAAAGCCGGCAATTGCCTTATCCCATTGCTTGGTTTGAAAATAACAAAAGGATAATTGATACAAATCCTGCGACTGTACCTTTTCTTGTTTTGAAACATATGTGGCTAAATAAGGCAATGCCTTTTCATACTCGTTTTTATCAAACCATAAATGCCCTAATAATTGTCTTATTTGCGCATCATAATACTGATCCTTTGATTGTAATGCTGCGGTACAATATTGTATTGCCTTATTAACATCCCCTATGAAATAATATAACTGCCCAATATAAAAAGGAACAACATTGGCATAGTCGCTATTATTAGCAGCAATTTCAAAACAAGACAAAGCCAAATTGTAGTCTTTGTTTTTTAGTGCTAAAAAGCCTGCATAGTAATTTGCATCCGTATAATACAAGCCTGTTTTAATTTGTCGCAAACTATTTAATAAATTATTTGCCTTTTCCCAATCACCTAATTTAAAATACAAATACCCTAGATGAAATTTCATTTTGACAATTTCATCATTATTTAAATCTTGGATCGGAACTTTCAAATAGGCAATAATTGCTTTATCTGTTTCTTTAACTTGGTAATAATATTCTCCTAAAAAATATTGTAGCCTTGATTGGTAAATGACATTATTAGTTTGCTTGATCCATTTGATTGCTAATGGCTCTGCAAAAGGTTTTTCAAGATGCAATGACAACATTAAATAGTAATATGTAATTTGATCGTCATTCATTGAAAACCCATACGCTTGTTCAAATTGTTGAAAAGCAGTTAAGCTATCTCCAAGGGTAAGCGATTGCAATCCTTTATTAAAATAAGTGGAGGATTTGTCTATGCTAGATGCAGACTGTGCTCCCCCAGAAAATTGGAGAAATATTGAAAAAAAACCAATCAATAAAAATCGATAAAATGGCGCCATGGATTCGTTTTATTAGTAACCTAGTAAAATTACACTACCCTATTAAAACGATGTGTTAAATGAGGTTATTGTGGAAAAACAGATTCTATTCGTAAATTTGTCAACAATTATAAAATTATGTACGAATTTAAAAATCAAATAAGGGTAAGATATGCGGATGCAGACCCCATGAATGTGGTATATTATGGCAATTATGCCCAATATTTTGAGGTAGGTCGTGTTGAAAGCTTAAGGGCTTTAGGCATTAGCTACAAGGTGATTGAGGATTTGGGGATCATGCTTCCAGTGGTTGAACTAAATGTTAAATATTTAAGGCCCGCTAGATATGATGATTTATTGACTATTACCACCCAATTAAGAGAATTTCCTATTGACCACCGAATCACTTTTCACCAAGAAATTCATAACGAGGAAGGAAAATTGCTGACCATTGGTACCGTAAAACTATATTTTATGGATAAAAACCTTGGTAATAGAGCTTCCATGCCCCCTTACTTAGCTGAAAAACTAAGTTCCTATTTTAGTTAAAGCGCCTATTTTTGATTTACTTTGCATTCTAATTTAACCCTGACGAATGGATCAAAATAAAGCCGCTATTATCACCATCGGAGACGAGCTTTTAATTGGGCAAGTCATTGACACAAATAGTGCATTTATAGCGCAATCCTTAAATGCTATTGGCGTCACGGTCACCAATAGAATAGCTGTAGGAGATGACAAATTAGCGATATCAAATGCACTAGATAATGCCCTTAAGGAAAATAATATCATTATTCTTACAGGAGGTTTGGGCCCTACTTCAGACGATATCACCAAACCATTTTTAACTGAATATTTTGGGGGTACCATGGTAGTGCATCAACCTACGCTTGATCATATTACTTATATTTTTGAACAGATCCATAAGCGTCCTATGATTGATCGCAATCGCAAACAAGCAGAAGTGCCTGATTCTTGCGAAGTGTTATTCAACGAAACGGGAACAGCGCCTGGTATGTTATTCAAAAAAAATGGTGCTTTTATTTTTTCACTTCCGGGCGTACCCCATGAAATGAAATGGTTGACAGAAAATAAAGTAATCCCCTATTTACAAAGTAAAATTATTTTAAGCCATGTTGGCCATAGAACCTTGCTAACTGCAGGTATTGGAGAATCATTCCTTGCTGAAATAATTTTAGATTTTGAAAATAATTTACCAGCAACACTTAAATTAGCCTATCTACCCAATTTTGGTATGGTCCGATTAAGATTAACCGGACAAGACAATGACAGCAAACAATTAAATACATTACTTGACCAACAATTCGAATTATTAAAAATAGCAGTAGCTGAATTTTTAGTAACCGATTTGGATGAAAACATGGAAATAGTGGTTGGAAAACTACTAAAATCAAGTGGAAAAACTGTGTCAACTGCTGAAAGTTGCACCGGAGGATTTATTGGTCATTTGTTATCCAAGCACGCAGGATCCTCTCAATTTTATACAGGCGGAATTATTAGTTATGATAACAGAATAAAAACTGAATTTTTAGACGTCCCCACCAATATTTTACAAACCGTAGGTGCCGTAAGTAAGGAAGCGGTTGAACAAATGGCAAAAGCTGTTAGGGAAAAGATGAATACCGATTACGCAGTGTCGGTAAGTGGTATTATGGGGCCAACAGGAAAAACGGACGAAAAGCCACTGGGTATGGTTTGGATTGGTGTAGCAGATAAGGAAAGGGTGTTTTCGAAGGTATTATACTTAAGATTTGACAGGCAAAGGAATATCGAAATTACAGCTACTCAGGCTATAAATTTACTTAGGTTGTTAATAATCAATAAAATTTAGTCTTATTTTTACTAAAATTTACCCTTATGCCAATAGTTGATTTGGTTTTGCCTAAGCTGGGTGAAAGTATCATGGAAGCGACCATTTTAAAATGGCACAAAAGCGTTGGTGATATTATTCAGTTGGACGAAACTTTATTGGATATTGCTACTGATAAAGTAGATAGCGAAATACCTTCGACGGTAGAAGGGAAAGTTATAGAAATATTATACGAACCCAATGCAGTGGTTCCCATTGGAACAGTTATAGCTCGAATTGAATGTGATGAAAAAATTGGAGCAAGCACCAATTTTGATCTTGCTGTTCCGGTAACAATCCCAATAATTGAAACAGCAACAACGGATAAAGTAACTACAGATGATAAGGCGCCTACCTCAAATGATACCCTACTTGAAGTACCATTTACACCAACAACAATAACGAACGATACCCAAAGCATGCAAGAGGGTAAGTTTTATTCCCCATTGGTCATGAATATTGCACAAAATGAGGGCATCCCTATGCAGGAATTGCAGCAAATAAAAGGTACCGGCAATCAAGGCCGTGTTTCAAAAAAGGATATTTTAAATTACATAGCTGATAAAAAAACTTCAAATAACAATATTCAAAATGATGTAAATCAACCATTTACTGATTTTAATAATAAAGCTACTGGAAGCAACAATTACACAGGTGCTAATTTTGAAAACATCATTCAGGATGACCATTTACAACCAACAGCGGTAACTGGCAAACTAGCGCAACCTGAAGATGTAATGATTACTGGCCATACTGAAATTATTGAAATGGATCGTATGCGCAAGGTAATTGCAAAGCATATGATTGATAGTGTTCACACAAGCGCCCATGTAACTTCGTTTGTGGAAGCAGATGTGACCAATATGGTGGTTTGGAGAGAGAAAGTAAAGCAACTATTTGAAAAGAGAGAAGGGGTAAAATTAACTTTCACCCCCATGTTCATAGAATGTATTGCAAGTGTGATGGAAAAATTCCCCATCATTAATAGCAGCTTAACTGGGGATCAGATCATATTGAAAAAAGATATTAATATTGGCATGGCTACTGCCCTACCTTCTGGTAATTTAATTGTACCAGTCATAAAAGGTGCGAATCAATTAAGTATAGTTGGATTAAGCAAGGCGGTAAACACTTTAGCTAATGATGCAAGACTAAATCAGTTAAAGCCATCAGATACCCAAGGCGGCACTTTCACCGTAACCAATGTGGGCACTTTTGGTAGCATTATGGGAACACCTATAATAAATCAACCACAAGTAGCCATTATAGCATTAGGTGCTATTAAAAAAAGGCCTGTTGTTGTTGAAACACCTTCTGGGGACGCTATATTAGTCAGACACATGATGTATTTATCCATGAGCTATGACCATCGTATTGTGGATGGCGCTATTGGATCACAATTTTTAGCAGCGGTGGCTAAAGCATTTGAAGCTTGGGATCCCAATCGTCAATGGTTTCAATATTTATAGCTACTAATTAGTTTAACCCTAAAGTACGTCCCTTCATCATTGCAGGCACTCCAGCATTTAACCATGTTGGCATCGGCGCTCCTTTTAAATAGGAATCAAAAAACTGCTGTTCTCTAATTTGTATGTCTTTTCTATTTTTTCTTTCTACTAAATTATGCGCTTCATTATTATATACTAAAAGCCATACTTTTTTATCTAGTCTTCGCATTGCAGTAAACATTTCAATTCCTTGATACCAAGGCACCGCATCATCTGCATCATTACTCATAATAACCAATGGTGTAGTCACTTTTGGCAAATCAAATAAGGGTGAGTTTTTAATATATAAATCGGGACGTTCCCACAAACTTACCCCTATTCTACTTTGTGTTTTTTCATATTGAAACTGTCTATTCAAACCCGATCCCCAACGTATTCCACCATACGCACTAGTCATATTAACCACTGGCGCTCCTGCCCAAGCTGCAGCAAATAATTTGGTCTTTGTAATTAAATAAGCAATTTGATAGCCACCCCAACTTTGTCCTTGCAACCCAATTTTTGTACTATCCACAAATCCTTTTTGCACCATGGCTCTGGCGCCACTTAAAATATAATCATAGGCGCCTTGTCCTGGATAGCCTTTGGTATACCAAATGTCTGGTACAAAAACTACATAACCCCTACTCGCAAAAAATGGAATATTTAAACGGGAAGGCGTTGGTGCTGGTGGTAAGTAATTGTGTAAAGTTTGATTGCTACGTTCGTAAAAATAAACAATCATTGGATATTTCTTTTTGGCATCAAAATTTTCTGGTAAATACAAAACACCTTCCGCTGTTTTGCCGGTATAGGATTTCCATTTGACCAACTGCGAAGTCATCCAGTTGTAATTATTTTGTTGCGGATTTATTTGCGTAAGTGCTATTGGATTTTGCTCCAGTGTATCAAAACTATAATGATATAAATTGGGAGATTGTTTTTCATCTTCTTGCATCACCAATAAATCATTCGACTTTTTTGCTGCTACGATAGTGGTCAAATGCATTGGCAAATAATTTATTGTAAATAGCTTTCTGGCGCCTAAAGACAAGGAAACCAATCCTTCTGATTTGTCAACTTCATTAAATGTTTTTAATAAAATAACCACATCCGCATTTAAAAATCGGCGATCATCGTCTGTTTCCACAAAACGATAGCTAATTTTATTTTGACGACCGTTGGTTAATTTAATAGAAGGCGATTTACCCTCCGCATCTGCTAGCCAAATATCATATCTATCATACACTAAAAAATGCTTATCGTCCTTCATCCACTTTGCAATACCATAGGCATTAGGATCATCAGGGACATCGTTTTCTTCATCATACAATGGCACTGAGATATCTGTTAAAATGTTTTTTGAAACACCCGATACAACATCATAAGATTTATATTTTTTTTGATCCTCCACATAATAAACCAAACGCTGCCCATCATAAGAAGGCGCCAACTGACTTATTTTAATATTTTTTTGAACTAGGCTATTTTTCCCAGTGTTATTATCTATGACATACAAATCTCTTTGCGAAAATCCTTGCCATTGAGATGCTATAGCATAATTAGAATCAATTAAAGCATAGGTATAGCGTCCATCACCTTCGTTTGTTTTTAATAAATCACGGTCTTTTATTTTTCCAAGATAAGTGACTGAATTGTCAGCTGGACGATACAAAACAGTTTCGGTGCTTTTAAGTGTAGCATCTAAATTTTTTAATTGCACTGTTTGTAAAGTAGGATCTGCATAATGCCATATATCAACACTTACGCGGTCAAATTCAGGCAGTGAAGTGTCTTTGATTGGAAGTATGGGCTGAACACCTAAGGAAAGTACCGAACCAGATTTACTAAATGAAATTTTACGATCTCCTCCAATGGTATATTGTTTTGGAATTTGATCATGATTTCGGTTTATAACAAAATGTGCCGAATCCAATCCATGGTTATAATAAGCAAGTGTGTAGTTTTTTTGTAATGCTTTGTCAGCGCTGTCTCGCTCAAGTAAATAGGCCAACTGCTTCCCTTGTTCATCCCAAGTGAAATTAGTTGCAGTATAAAAATGACTGTTTAAAGTGATGGTATTTGTATCGGCAATCGAACTCAAAAATATTTTTGCTTCCTTTAGTTTGGTTCTAACTTGATACATCAAAACACCTTCCCCTTTTGGATGAATTAAATATTGGGAGATATTATTAAATACTCTTTCTTGTCCTGAACTTAAATCTCTAAAATAAAGCTGCGCTCCTTCCTTGTTAAAGTCACCCTTTGAATCCTTCATGTAGGCAATTAACCCATTGCCGAATTCAGGCACTTGAAAACTTTTTACCGCTGGAATTTTATTTATTTTTCCTGTGGCCAATGTTAAAATAACCAAACTGTCCTTGGGCATTTCATCTGGCTTTTTTTTATCAATTTTAGCCTTCCTCGTTTCGTTGAAACTGGGTTTAATTTTTGCAATTAAATAATCCCCATCCTCTGTAAAAATAGGTTGTGCTCCTCTCGAAATGATTAGTTCTGTTTTTGAGGCAATATTTTTTACTATTAAAACCGCATCCCCTTCCTGTGGGTTAATGCTATAGCAAATAAACTTTCCTTGTGGTTGCCATATGGATTCGCGAATGGTTTCCCATTGATCATATACAGAATGATCCAATGCTATTTTTTGGGAAAACGAAAAAATCGAAATAAATAAAGAAAAAATGGTAAAAAATTGCTTCATGCTATTTTATTTGAATTTCTAAGATACATCAACATTTTGAAAATTTTGCATAATAAATGCTAACCAAATGAGTCATCATATGAAATGCAACCTAGTATTCATTATGCCCTTTGAATTACTCCAACTGTTGGTGCTATAAGAATTTTAAACTTTGGTTGCTAATTTATGCTGTTTTACTATTCGTAACATTTGAATAAGCACAGATAAAGCGATTAAGCCAAGGCCTATATAAAAGCTGCCGCCTAACTGCTTTTGTTCTTTAAACAAAACAAATGCAAGAATGATCCCATATACTGGCTCTAAATTTAAAGTGACATTTAAAGTGAAAGCACTAATATGTTTCAAGGAGGATAGCATTAAATGATTCGCCCAAACCGTACATGCGATTGCTAAAAAAAATAACCATATCCAATCATTCCAATTGGGTAAAATAAATTGATTTTGGTTTATTCCAACTGATCCTAATATAATTAAGCTTAAAAAAAATACGCCACCCATCATTTCATAAAATTGTATCGTGAACGTATCCACTTTATTGGTGACTCCTTTATTGATGACTGAAAATATAGACGCTAACAGTGCAGACACTAACCCAACAATTATTCCTGTTCTGAATTTGGTGTCAAAGTGAAATATTAAAAGTATGCCAACAAAGCTGAGCGCCCCAATGAATAAATCACGCCACTTCATTTTTATTTTAGTGGCCATTGGTTCAATGAGGGAGGTAAACATACTTGTACTTGAAAAACAAACAAGGGCAATAGATACATTGGCTAATTTAATACTCCCATAAAAGCAAACCCAATGAAGGGCGATGATCGCACCAATACCTATTAATTTAAATTTTGTGGCAAATTTGTAATTATACTTCTGCTGCGTAAAGAAATAAATAAAAAGTAAAACAATAGAAGCAAGCAACATTCTATAAAAAACTAACATCAGGCCATTTAACTGAATTAAGAATCCCAAAGGCCCTGTTAAACCTGCCAAAAAAACGAAAACATGTAATTGAAGTAAAGCCTTTTTAAAAGTTGACACGAATGCGCTTTATTATTTTAATGAATTTACCTGTGTTAGATTGCCATTGCATATTCAATACGCCCAATATTGCTTCTTTAATAATCCCCTTGGTCATTTTACTTGCTCCAATTTTTCGATCTATAAATTTGATGGGCACTTCCTTAATGATAAATCCTAATTTCCAAGCTGCAAATTTCATTTCAATTTGAAATGCGTAGCCTATAAAATTTATGGTACTCAGATTAATTGAATCCAATACTTTTCTGGTATAACATACAAAACCAGCAGTTGGATCCTTCACTGGTATTCCAGTAATCAACCTAGTGTAAGCCGACCCTCCAATAGAATAAATTTGGCGATCTAATGGCCAGTTTTCGGTACTTCCACCTTTCACATACCTGCTTCCTACTGACATATCTGCACCATTCATACATGCTTCTGCTAATCGATCTAAATCATAAGGACTGTGTGAAAAATCAGCATCCATTTCAAAAATCAAATCATAATTTCTTTTCAATGCCCATAAAAAACCATGAATATAAGCCGTTCCTAATCCTAATTTACACGCTCTTTTTTCAATAAAAATTCGGCCAAAATGTTTTGGTATTAATCCTTCTACTATTTCAGCGGTCCCATCTGGAGAACCATCATCTACCACCAATACATCATATTCAGCTGCAAATCCAACAACTATTTCAATGATGGAAGCAATGTTCTCCTTTTCATTGTAAGTAGGTATGATGACTAATTTTTTCAACTCGGGGGTAAGCTCTTTTTAAGTAATTATTTTTTTAAAATACTGCGGTTGAGTATCTCAGTTAATTTTTGTTTGGTATGTAAAGCAAAATCACCCTTCATCATCCAATCATAATATTGTGGTTCATCCTTGAGTACCTGAACTACTGATTTACCTTTATGCTTACCGAAATTAAATATTTCTACACCATTTTCCATAATAAATCGGCCTGCGAAATCCACAATTTGGTCCTCACCAGTGAATTTGACGATACTTTCCACGGTATTTCCAATATTAGCATACTTTTCTACCTGTGCTTCAAGCACTTCCCAGGTTGCCAAAGCGTCTGCTTCGGCCGAATGCGCATCCTCCAAATTCTTATTACAATAAAACTTATAGGCAGCTGTTAAGGTACGTTGCTCCATTTTATGGAAAACCTTTTGAACATCCAATAATTGCCTGCTTTCCATATCTGCTGAAATCCCAGCCCTTAAAAATTCTTCATTCAACATGGGGATGTCAAAACGATTACTATTATAGCCCCCAAAATCAGCACCCTCAATAAATTGTTTGATTTCATTCGCAATTTGCTTAAAACTGGGTGCATCCTTTACCATTTCATCTGAAATACCATGAATGGCAGTCACTTGTTCTGGAATTTGCATCTCAGGATTAACCAGTTTACGTTTCACTTGCTTTGTACCATCAGGCATTATTTTTACCAGGGCTATTTCTACTATTTTATCAAGGCTCACATTGATACCGGTGGTTTCAAGATCAATAAAAACAATGGGCTTGGTTAATTGTAAATTCATATTTTATATTATCCCTCAAAGTTAATTAAACTAATGGTGTAATTAGGCGTAAAAATGCACTAATATACCTGAAGGAAATTAAGTAAATTTGTGCTGCAAAACTCATATTTATCATGAACTGGATCCCATTAACCGACCAAAATCAGCTGGAAACTATACAAGACCTATCCTTCACAACACCACAAGTCATACTCAAACATAGCACCACTTGCAGCATAAGCAAAATGTCCTTGGCAAGATTGGAAAGATCCGAAGCTCCCAGCACCATCCAATTTTACTATTTAGATTTATTGAACTACCGTGCAATATCAAATGCTATTGCTGAAAAATTTAGTGTTTACCACGAATCACCACAGATTTTATTAATCAAGAATGGCGAATGTACTTATGATGAAAGCCATGGCGGAATTCGAATGGAAGAAATTGTGGAACAAGCAACGCGTTAGTAAAAACTAGCAACTTTCAATCACCATTGCACTTGCGCCTCCACCCCCATTGCAAATGGCCGCTGCACCATATTGTGCTTTATTTTTTTGTAAAATATGAATAAGGGTAACTAAAATTCTTGCACCACTGCATCCCAAAGGATGACCTAAGGATACTGCACCTCCATGAACATTCACTTTAGTTGGATCTAGATTTAATAAGGAGGTATTCACCAACCCTACTACCGAAAAAGCTTCATTAAATTCAAAATAAGAAATAGCCTCTTTTTCAATGCCTGCTTTCCTTAGTGCTTTTGGTAAAGCCAAGGCAGGACTGGTTGTAAACAATCGAGGATCTTGTGCTGCATCAGCAAACCCTTTAATGATTGCGATGGGTTTTAATCCCAATTCATTTGCTTTCTTTTTGCTCATCAACACCAATGCAGCTGCTCCATCATTCATGGTGGACGCATTCGCAGCGGTCACTGTTCCATCCTTACTAAATGCAGGATTCAAATTCGCAATTTTATCAAAATTTACTTTATAGGGTTCTTCGTCTTTATCTATAATAACAGGGTCACCTTTTTTTTGTGGTATGATTACTGGTATAATTTCCTGCTTAAAAAATCCTTGCTCCGATGCTGATTGTGATTTTTTATAACTCTGCATCGCAAAATTATCCTGGTCCTGTCTCGAAATATGATTGTCCTTCGCGCAACTATCCGCAAAATTACCCATGGCTATATGATCATACACATCGGTTAAACCATCTTTTGCTAAGCCATCTAACAAAGTAATATCCCCATATTTATTACCCCATCTTTGTTGCATATTATAAAATGGTACATTACTCATACTTTCCATACCTCCTGCAATAATGATATCCGCATCACCTAGTAAAATATTTTGCGAAGCAATAGCAACCGATTTCATACCACTCGCACACACTTTATTAATAGTTGTGCAAATGACTTTATTAGGAAGACCCGCTTTAATTGCAGCTTGTCGTGCAGGTGCTTGACCCAGTCCAGCTTGAATCACACAACCCATGATCACTTCATCAATCATTTCCGGAGCCACCCCTGATTTTTCTAAAGCCCCTTTTATAGCAATAGCGCCTAATTCAGTAGCGCTTAAACTGCTTAAGTGACCACCAAAGGATCCAATGGGTGTTCTCACTGCCGATATGATATAAACTTCGTTGTGCATGCTTGAAAGAATTTATAAGAAAATTAAAATCTATTCTGCGATTTCATCTACCACTGGTGCATCAGGTGCTACTTCCACTTCCGGCAACAATCGGATCCCTTCCGCTTCAATAGTGATTCTTTTGCTTTTGTACAAAATGCCCACATTCATTTTAAATGCCTTTTTACTCATTCCAAAAAAAGCATAAATTTCATCGGGATTTGATTTATCATGATAAGGTAAAAAATTGCCGTGTGATTTTAGCAATCTTACAATTGTAGAATTATCATCATCTAATTTTTCAACTCCCTGTTTGCCAATACCTATATCCAACTTGTTACCTTCTCTAATCTTTTTTACAAATGCTTCTTGGATAAATTGTCCAATATGCAAATGGGTAAAAACTTCATTTTTATATACCAAGCCTTGGTGTACTTGATTCACAATCACTACATATCCCAAATCTGATTCGCGGTACACTTGCACACTAACTTTTTCTCCTTCTTTAACAGTTAAGTTGTCATTGCTTAATTGGTTGTCAATTTTTTCAGTAGCAGCAACACGACCCGTTTGTTTGTCAATATAAAGTTTTACTAAATACTTTCCACCCAAGCGCATGCTAGAAAGTTGTTGGGAAACAGGAACAAATAAATCCTTCATCAATCCCCAATCCATAAACACCCCTTGCTTGGTCACATCCACTACTTTTAAAGCAGCAATTTCACCTACTACCGCAAAAGGCTCTTGGGTTGTTGCCACTAAACGATTATCAGAATCATGGTAAATGAAAACACTAATCGTATCTCCAATTTGCAAACCTGAGGGTACAAATCTTTTGGGAAGTAAGATACCTTCTTCACCATCATCCATATAAAATCCAAAGTCAACCTTTCGGTCCACGCGTAGGAGATTAAATTGACCTACATTAACAGTTGACATAAGTTTATATTTATATAATTAAAATAATTCTGGTTGTTGGTCCTCTAATTTACCACCCGCTTTTTTCTCCCATTCCATTTCCACCGACTTCGTAAAATCAACCAATTTAGTTCCAATGGCTTTCCATCCCATAATGTCCACCATTTTACTCACTTTAAATTTGGCTTTTCTTACTTGCGCCCCTCTACCAGTATGCACCACTAATATTGGATCATCTGCAGTGGTGATGGTTTCTAAATAATTACCATTACCTTCCTTGATAAAAGTAAATGGTGTTTTTAAAGTAGTGGTTTCGATCTTAAACCTTTTGATATTAAACTGTAACTTTTCTTTGTCAAGATAGACTGCAGTAATAATTTTTTCAGGATTAAACTTTTCAATGAACACTACTTTTTCTGGATCAAAACGTTGGGTTGGCTCTGTATCCGTTACTTCATAACTTCCATCACTGGTGACCACCAAAACCTTTTCGTCCTCAAAGGTACCTAAATAAATACCCTTTTCCTCCGTATTAAATCGTCCAAACTTATCATCAAACCATAATTTGCGACCCAAAAGCGTGCTTTTACCTGCTTCCTTCAACTTTACTGACTTGATAGCATATTTGGTAATTTGATTTCCTACACTACTTCGGCCCTTCACTTCCAACTCGTCAAAATAAAATTCAAGTTCTTTAATACGTGCTGTACAATTAGGGCTCAATATAATTTTTACTGATTCTGCTTCTCCATTTGCATTCACTGATAAATAATGAACCCTGGACTTATCTGCTGATTTTGTCAATGGATATTCTTTATCTCTAGTAATGCCTGTTACATTAAATCTTTTGGCATAACTAATTCCATTAGCGCCATCCACATACATCATATTGTAGGTAGTTCGCTCATCGTTTTTCTGGAAAACTGCAGCATGTAAAATATCCTTACCTATAAATACTTTATCAGATACTTTAACCACTTTCATTATACCCGACTTGGCAAAAGCAATAATATCATCATAGTCAGTACAGTCACATAGGAACTCATCTTTTTTCAAGCTGGTTCCCACAAAACCTTCCGCACGATTGATATATAATTTGGTATTCGCAATGGCAACATGCTTCACTTGTATGGTATCAAATTCTTTAATTTCTGTTTTACGCTCCTTGCCTTTGCCATATTTCTTTAACAAGCCTTCGTAATAATTCACCGCGTAATCGGTCAAATTAGCTAGGTTGTTTTTTACTTCTTTAATCTCCTCTTCTATTCCTTTAATTTGCGCAATTAAATCATCGATATCTAATTTATAAATTCGTCGAACGGGCTTGTCCGTTAGTTTCAATAAATCAGTACGTTCAATTGGTTTTTTAAATTTCTTTTTGAATGGTGTAAACGCATCATCAATCGCATCAATGACCTTATCCCAGGTCATATGTTTTTTCTCTAATTCTTTGTATATCTTTTCTTCAAAAAATATTTTCTCTAAACTAGTGAAATGCCATTTATCCTCTAACTCCTTTAATAATATTTGTAATTCCGCTTGTAATAAACCTTTGGTATGATCTACGGAATGCCTAAGTAAATCTGAAGCACCAATAAATTGTGGTCGATTATTTACAATTACACAAACATTGGGCGAAATACTTATTTCACAATCGGTAAAAGCGTATAATGCGTCAATGGTAATATCGGGAGAAATTCCGGTAGCCAAATCAATTTGAATTTCAACATCAGCGGCAGTGACATCTGTTACTTTTTTGATTTTTATCTTTCCTTGATCATTGGCCTTCGTAATACTCTCCATTAACTGAGTCGTAGTTACACTATAAGGAACATCCTTTATGAGTAAAGTTTTTTTATCTAATTCTTCAATGGTTGCACGCACCCTGATTTTTCCACCACGTTTTCCATCATTATAATTAGCCGCATCCATTTTACCCTTAGTTTGGAAATCGGGTAACAACTCAAATTTTTTGCCACGTAGATGCTTAACAGAAGCTTCTATAATTTCACAAAAATTATGCGGTAATATTTTGGTAGACAAACCTACGGCAATACCATCTGCACCCTGTGCTAATAACAATGGGAATTTCATAGGTAAAGTAATCGGCTCTTGTTTACGTCCATCGTAACTCAAAGTCCAGGAAGTAGTTTTTGGATTAAATGCAACATCTAATGCAAATTTGCTCAATCTTGCTTCAATATATCTTGCTGCAGCCGCATCATCACCAGTACGCACATCACCCCAGTTACCTTGGGTATCAATTAATAAATCCTTTTGACCCAAATTCACCAATGCATCCCCGATACTAGCATCGCCATGTGGATGGTATTGCATACTTTGACCAATGATGTTCGCAACCTTGTTAAAACGACCATCATCCATTTCCTTCATTGCATGTAAAATGCGTCGTTGCACAGGTTTTAATCCGTCTTCAATCGCAGGGACAGCACGTTCTAAAATAACATACGAAGCATAATCCAAAAACCAATTTTTATATTGGCCTTGAACACCTGATTCGTTTTCTGTAACCCTACTTAAATTTTTCTCTTTTGCCATATGATTTGATTTTAGAGACGGTAAGTATCTTCACTACCATCCGCTAAACTATTTAGTTCAATAAATACAATATCCGTTTGCGCAGTTGTTTGATGCCAAATTCCAGCAGGAATTAACACACGCGCAGGCGCAACTACTTCCATTTCGCCACTTTCTAATGCTACATTTTCAACTTCGTCATTTTTAAAACCCTCTATTTCCTTCCACTTCAATAAAAGCGAACCCTGAACCAACAGCATATCCTCTGGGTTTTTATTTGCAGAACCCCCTTTATGATAATGTTGCCCACTAACAGCACCTTTGTTGCGATACACCAACAAAAACTCACCTGATCTATCCGTACTAAAATAATGCAAAGCACCGCGCTCATCAACTGCTTTCAAATCAATTTTAGTTATTTCTATTTTCATTTATACCAGGTTAATTTTACCTTTTTTTTTTATTACTTCTATTTACATATACTTCGCCGCCGACTTATTCCTCCACTAGCACTGAACTTCCACCTGGCATTTGAATAACAATATCCTTCCAGCCTTTTTCCCAATTTCCAGTAAATGTAAGTTTCCCTAATTCCGACAATGCCTTTAATCTTGATACAATAAAAACATCCCCGGTCTTGATTTTCATTTTACTTATGATATGCGCTAATGCACTGGGTAATTTTTGCGCATTTTTAGTGAGTAAGGATAAAATTTCTTTATCATAATAACTAATGTCCATAGTCGCCAATTTTTTACCCCCTTCTAAAAAACGCACAAAGCCATTATCAATGCATAATTTTTTCCACTCATCCGGATCCAATTCAAATTCACTTAAAGTAATCGGTCTTGCTAATTTCTTTGCTTTCAAAAACTCGCTCGGCTGTATTTGACTTAAATTGGTTGGATAAAACAATTGTCCTTTTTCATTTAAAAAAGGCAGGTTATTCAAATACAAAACCTGCACCTTTCCTTGCAGCTCTTTTAATTGACTCATTAACCAATAATAACCACAAACATCATGTACGTTCTGACCCATCCAAATCCAAACTTGTTCATTTTCATCTTGCTGTAAATCCTGGATGAGTTGATGCACCACTAATTTATCGTCAACAATATCAATTTGCTCGGCATAGGGAGAATATTTTAGTAACTCCATCCACCAATCAAGTCTTGCTTGATAGCCTTCTGTCTCGTAAATATCTGCAATGGGGCCAACCGCATAATCATCTTTTATTTCAATTATTTTACCTGCAAGAGATTCATCCATTTCAATAGCTGATTGCAAAATGGCCATATTGGCTGTTTCAAAAACTAAATGTATCATAATATATTAGTGTGTATTAGGCGTGATTAAATAATAAACACAGGTGGTGAAAAAATTTCTGACCCATGGCATTGCTTTAATAAAGCCAAACTGAATTTTTGGTTTTAAATTAAATTTGTATTCGTAAATCGGATTAATTAAATAATGTATGTTATGTAAAATTGTATAATTTGTTTGGTGCGCGAATTTTTCAAACTTTTCAATAGATATTCCGGTCTCTTTTATTTCCAATAAATCGGCCACAGGTTGATTCGCTATTGACAATAGCCACTTGTATAAAAAAGTGGGCAGCAAATGATAATAAGGCAATTTACTCAAAAAGGCATTAGTACATAATTGCTGGTGTCCACCAAATGGCATTTGCCAAGGGGGGAATCCAAAATATATTGCACCTCCTGGTTTCAAAAATTGCTGCATCCAACCCATTAACTTTTTTTGATCATGAATGTGCTCAATGACATCTTTTAAAACAATAATATCAAACAAAGAAGGAAATTCAACTATTGGATTCACTTGATAAATATCCTTTGAAATAAATTGAATTTTATTTGCATCAATATCCTCCTTTAACCACGCACGCGCATTCACTAATCTTGATTCATCTAGTTCAACCCCTACACCTACACAACCTTTATTGATAAATGCCTTAAGCACACCACCTTCCCCACATCCAATTTCAAGCACCTGCATGCCTGGTGTAATTTTTATTTTTTGTTCAATAAAAGGAATAACAAATTGTGCAGCGTTATTCACCTGCATTTCAAAGTATTGTTTTCTATTTTTATGGAACTCAAACATGCTATTAAATCAAAGGGGTTAGTTGGTTTCAATAATATCTAAATCGGCCCGTAAATTTTCAATAATAAACTCCTGTCTTTCCTGTGTATTTTTTCCCATGTAATATTCTAGCAAATGCTGAATATGATCCCCTTGTTCTAAAATCACTGGATCCAATTTGATGTCTGCATTGATAAATTTTCCAAACTCATCTGGACTAATCTCACCCAACCCTTTAAACCTAGTAATTTCAGGTTTTGATCCAAGTTCTTTAATTGCAGCTTGTTTTTCATTTTCATCGTAGCAATAAATTGTTTTTTGCTTATTGCGCACACGGAATAATGGCGTTTCTAAAACAAAAACATGCCCTTTTTTAACGAGGTCTGGGAAAAATTGCAAAAAGAAGGTAAGTATTAACAAGCGAATATGCATCCCATCCACATCGGCATCGGTAGCAATGACAATTTGATTGTAACGCAAGCCTTCCAAGCCTTCTTCAATATTTAATGCATGTTGTAGTAAATTAAATTCTTCATTCTCGTAAACCACTTTCTTCGTTAAACCGAATGCATTCAATGGCTTACCTCTTAAACTAAACACGGCCTGCGTATCCACATTACGTGATTTGGTAATACTACCACTAGCGGAATCCCCTTCCGTAATAAATAAGGTACTTCCTTGTTGTAAAGAAATAAACATTTCTTTATTTTTTAACGGCAAATCATCATTCAAATGAACACGACAATCTCTTAATTTTTTATTATGCAGATTCGCTTTTTTCGCACGCTCATTCGCTAATTTTTTAATACCAGCTAATTCTTTACGCTCATGTTCATTTTGTTCAATACGCTTTTTTAATGCATCCGCAGTTGCTGGGTTCCGATGTAAAAAATTATCTAATTCTTTGGTTAAAAATTCAGTAATAAAATTTTTCATACTTGGGCCACCATCCGATACATTTTGCGAACCCAACTTGGTTTTGGTTTGACTTTCAAAAACAGGTTCTTGTACACGAACTGAAACTGCAGCTACAATACTGGTTCTAATATCTGAAGCTTCATAATCCTTTTTATAATAATCCCGAATCACTTTTACATAAGCTTCCCTAAATGCTTGCTGATGTGTTCCTCCCTGGGTGGTATACTGCCCATTGACAAATGAAAATATATCCTCTCCATAATCATTGTTATGCGATATGGCTACTTCAATATCTTCTCCTTTTAAATGAATAATGGGATAGCGCAATTCGTCTGGGTTTGTTTTTCTTTCCAATAAATCCAACAAACCATTTTTACTCACATATTTTTTATCATTGAATACAATACTTAATCCCGCATTCAAATAACAATAGTTCCATAATTGACCATCAATATACTCATGTATATAATGATAGTTTTTAAACATGGATGCATCTGGTGTAAATACCACCAATGTTCCATTCGGTTCGGTTGTTTTAGTTTCTTTGGTTTCATTTACCAAAACGCCTTTTTTAAAACTAGCTGATTTTTGTTTACCCTCTCTAAAGGCCGTCACTTCAAAATCTTCACTCAATGCATTCACTGCTTTTGTACCTACACCATTCAAACCCACCGATTTTTGAAATGCTTTGCTATCGTATTTAGCACCCGTATTTATCTTACTAACTACATCCACAATTTTTCCCAACGGAATACCACGACCATAATCTCGAATGGTTACTTGCTTCCCTTGTATCGAAATTTCAACTTGTTTACCATACCCCATGGTATGCTCATCAATACAGTTGTCGATTACTTCTTTCATTAAAACATAAATACCATCATCAGGTGCGGAGCCATCACCTAATTTTCCGATATACATACCAGGTCTTAATCGAATATGCTCCTTCCAATCTAACGACCGGATGGAATCCTCATTATATTCAACTGGAATTTTTGATTCTGCCATAATTATCAATGCTTTAGGTGCATAAAATGCCCATGTCTCACTGCAAATCTAATGAGCACGGCGGTTACCCCAATTTTACTTTTCACCAATTGGCCCTTTTATGTGGATAAAAGATTATTCGCTTATCTTTATTGCATCAAAACAGACCCAAAATACCCAATTGTTGACCTAGCATACATCAAAACCAAGGCAAATGAGCTGGCCTCGGAAAACGACCAATTTCAGGCTTATTTGAGGGAAATGGATGGAAATCAGCTGGATAAGCTCGTATTTTCCCTTTCAGAGGATATTTCCCCTAAAATTAGTTGTACCAGTTGCGGCAACTGCTGCAAAAGCTTAATGGTAAATATTGACGAGGAAGAAGCGAATCGTCTTTCGGAACATTTGGGTCAAACAAGGGTGGATTTTGACGAAGCCTATATATCAAAAGGGGAATCGGGACGGATGGTGATTAATGCTATTCCATGTCATTTTTTGGTGGAAAATAGTTGCAGTGTTTATGAGTATCGATTTGCCGGTTGTAGAGAATTTCCAGCATTTCATATTCCTGATTTCAATAAAAGATTATTTACCACCTATATGCATTACGATAGATGCCCCATTATTTTTAATGTGATTGAAACATTAAAAGAAGAACTGGGATTTGAAAAATCAAAGTAATTAGCTATGCCACTCAAATTAGGAATTGATATCATTATTACAAGTGCGCCGAGTTGGAAAACCAAACGCATTGGACTATTAACTAATGATGCAGCAAAAACAAATACAGGTATTTTAAGTAGAAAAGCATTAATCGATGCTGGATTTAATATCGTAAAACTATTTTCACCAGAACATGGAATAACTGCATCAGGTGCTGATGGCGCAAAAATGTTGGATGGTATAGATGATGTCACTGCGAAACCTATCATTAGTTTATATGGCGAAAAGATGAAACCTACCAAACAGGATGTGGAAGATATTGATCTACTCCTATTTGATATACCTGATGCGGGCACTAGGTTTTATACTTATTTATGGTCCTTGACTTATTTTATTCAAACTGCTGCTGAAAATAATTTAAAAATTGTTTTATTAGATCGCCCCAATCCTTTAGGTGGCAATTTTGAATTATGCGAAGGCCCAATGCTTCATGAATCAGTGGCAAGTTTTATAGGACGTTATGATATCCCTGTTAAACATCAGAGCACATTTGGGGAATTAGGAAAATACTTTAATGCGACCCAAGCTTGGCATGCTGATTTGGAAGTAATCCATTGTGAAAATTGGAAAAGAAATGCCATGGCTACTGACTGGCATTTGCCATGGTCAAAACCATCACCTGCTTTACAAAATATTGAGGCATGTATGTTATACCCTGGATTATGTTTTTTTGAAGCGACTAACGTTTCCGTAGGACGCGGAACCAAACATTCATTTGAATGGATTGGCGCAACTTGGTTTAATTTACCAGCGATCGCAATGGTATGGCAAAACTTACTTAGAGAAGAAATAAAAATTGAAACAACCCCATTAAGCATAGCACAATTAAATGGTGAAATTCAGGAAACCAAGGGTATAAGAATTAAAATTATTGATCCTAGTCAATACAGA